>CETM01124120.1_pt1 | contig 17809 bp, 16 predicted proteins | sample 361451 | NCBI WGS metagenome assembly CETM01 (sample SAMEA2622690, study PRJEB7988) | marine metagenome | isolation source: saline water (ENVO:00002010), including
AACTTCTCGCATGGCTTCGTGAACAGCTACATCCTGCATCAGGCCATTGAGAAGGCCGCCGAGAACAATGGCGGAAACGTGACCCGCGAGACCTTGACTGCTGCTCTAGCTGGCAAGTTCGACACGATGGGTCTGTCCTGTGAGATCGACTGGACGACGACCAACCACAGCCCATGTGGTGCGCCGATGACGTTGGATCCGGCGACCGGTGGCATGGTGCCAGCCGGCCACTGGGACGACTACGCGCCGTACCTCGATGGCGTCTACGGCATCGACCCGGTCGTAACCAAGTTGGAACTGCCAGGGTTCGAGGCCATGACCTACGACGAGTTGGTTGCGGCTGCGCATGAGGAAGGCAAGCTCTTCATCTACGGCGACGCTGTTCCGGCTCAGTTGGAGCAGATGGTGAACGGCTTCATGGAGCGGTACCCGGAAATTGACGTGGAGTACGTCAGGGCAACCCCGATTGACATCACCTCCCGTGTTCTGGCCGAATACGAGTCGGGCGCCCATGTCGCCGACGTCGTCATTTCGACAGCACACGTCCTGGTGCATGACAACCTCGGAACAATCTTCCAGGCCATCAACGAGGACCTCGTCCCGATTTATGGTGAATACCCGGATGACTTCAAGCGGCCGTATACCGGAAGTGCTGTTTCCCTCGCCATCCCGTGGGGGATCTGCGTCAACACCGACTACGTCGACGAGGCAGACCGACCGACTTCGTTCGCCGACCTGGCAGATCCGAAGTGGGAAGGCGAGATCCTTGCTGCTGACTTCTCGATCGCTGACGTCTACGTCGGCCACTGGGATGCGCTAGCCACCGAGTACGGCGATGACGTCGTAGCGGGAATCGCAGCCAACTTCGGCAGGATCTTCGCAAGCGGCGTGCCAGCAACTGAAGCCGTGGCCGCCGGTGAAGGGACAATTGAGTTGGTCTGCGTAGAAGGACTGGCGAAGTTCGTCCAGAAGGCCGGAGCGCCTGTCGAACTGATCATTCCAGCAGTAACTTCAGCCTTCGAGCAGCGGCCAGCCTTGATGCTGAATGCTCCGAATCCTTATGCGGGTCGTTTGTTCATTGACCACGCCCTGTCCAGCGACGGAATCGAAGCTTGGCGACAGACGACAAACAACATCAACCCATGGGATAGGGAGAACATGCCTAGCGGCTTGCTGCCAGTCGCTACTGACTTCCTTGACCGCAAGGACCACATCCTTGGCCTTCTGGGAATGGGTGATAACTAGGAGTTGAAGCCTTAGTTTGAGCTAAGTCTTCTTCAGAGGGCGCTGCTGCCATCTACTCGGCAGCAGCGCCCTCTGTCATACGATGCGGCAACCTCCGCCCAGAGGACATGCCTTGTACGGGAGATCACCGTGAATGAACTGGATCTAGCGGTTAGGGACTCCAGTCCTCGAAACCCATTGGGCAAGAGGCTCAGGAGTTCGAAAGTCACGCCGTTTCAGACTTTCAGCATCCTTGTCGGGTTGGTTACTGCAATCCTGATCGTCTACCCGTTCTCTCGAGTGCTCCTTCGCCTCTTCTGGGTCGACGGTGGCTTCAATTTTGAGCCATTCAAAAACGTCGTTCAGTTGCCGAATCTTGGCGAACTGATGTTCAACACCTTCTTCCTGGTGATAGCTGGCGGTGGGCTGGCACTTGCCATCGGTTTCATCCTCGCCTGGTTCAACGAGCGAACAGACGCACGCGCTGGGGCCCTAACCGACATCCTGCCCCTCATTCCCTTCATAATGCCGGTCATCGCTGCGGCTGCAGGTTGGGTGATCATCGGGGCACCCAGGGCTGGGTACTTCAACTACTACATCCGAGAAGTTCTCGAACTGGTTGGAATCCACCTCAAGGAGGGGCCATTCAACATCTTCAGTTGGTACGGCCTGATCTTCACCTACGCCCTCTACCTGATCCCGTATCCGTATCTTTTGATATCCGCTGGACTACGTAACCTGGACCCAAGCCTCGAGGAACAAGCCCGGGTGTGTGGGGCGGGCCTCTGGCGTACTCTTTGGCGGGTCACCCTGCCGAACGTCTGGCCGAGCATTGCCGGATCGGCCCTCATCGTGGCCACCATCGGCTTCGCAATGATTTCCGTGCCGATCCTTATCGGAACCGGTGCCGACATCCAGGTGATCTCGACCCGGATTGTCCGACTGCTCAACTTCTCCTATCCACCCCAGACTGCAGAAGCAATAGGTCTGAGCGTCGTCGTCTTGGTCGTGCTGGTAGGCATCTGGCGGCTGCAGGCTCGACTCATACGAGGGGGAAGGTTTGCGACACTTGGCGGCCGGGCAGCACGAGGGCGCAGAATTGAGCTAGGAAAATGGCGCTGGGTTGCGCGGTCATTGACCTTTGGCTACGTGTTTTTTGCGCTCCTCGCTCCTCTCTACGGCCTGCTCATCACAACTCTGAATGGTTTTTGGTCACCCAAGACCAGATGGGGCGAACTAACTCTTGACCACTTCCGCACAGTCCTCTGGTTTGACCAGAAGACTCGGGACTCGCTCTTCAACAGCGTCTATCTCGGTCTTATCGGGGCAACCATCGGGATGCTCATTGCAGCAACAATCTCTAGTTACGTCCAGAGAAAACCAGGGAAGGTGTCCACCGTCATCGATGGCATTGCCAAGTTGCCAGCTGCAGTCTCCGGTCTAATCATCGCCGTTGGGTTCATTCTGGCTTTCGCGGGCCCACCCTTCGGCTTGCATGGAACGATGTTGATTCTTTTGTTGGCATTCATCGCCACGCACATGCCTAGTGGATCAATTGCCGCTGACGGAGCGGCAAGCCAGGTTGGCCACAGCCTTCTTGAAGCTTCGTATGTGAGCGGCGCCTCGGAAAGCAGGACCTTTTGGCGGATCAGCGTTCCTCTGATGCTCCCCGGTCTCGTTGCCGGGTGGTCGCTTCTTTTCGTCCGTTACGCCGGAGATTTCCAGGCATCGGCGATCCTCTCGAGCACAAGAAACCAGACTGCCGGAAAGAAGATCATCGAAATATACGAAATGGGCTCTTACGCCTACCTTGCTGCTCTGGCACTAGGCCTCACCGTTATCACCACTCTGATAATTGGCATCGTTTTCGCACTGACCCGAAAACGAGCAGCCGTTTCGGTTGCAGCATGAGTTCTGACAAGAGACCTATCTCACCTGATTCTCTAAACGTTCACTAAATCCACCGACTAAGAACAAGGACCATCGTGGAAGACTTCGTCGTCGAGGTACGGAACCTTAAGAAAACTTTCAAGCGCGCTGACGGCACACCGGTTAACGCTGTTGACGACGTTTCGATCTCAGTCCGATCTGGTGAGTGCATCGTGCTTCTTGGTCCCAGTGGATGTGGGAAAACCACTCTGCTTCGATCCATCGCTGGCCTCGAAAAACCCGAAGACGGAGAAATCCTGATCAACGGAGAAGCAATGTTCTCGGGAGCAGAGAAACTAGAGGTTCAACCTCAGGATCGCGCTCTGAGCATGATCTTCCAGTCCTATGCCCTTTGGCCTCATATGACGGCATTTGACAACGTGGCCTTCCCGCTGAAGTCCCGAAAGCTTCCGAAAGCTGAGGTCATTGAGAGGGTCAACCAGACGCTGGGGTTGGTAGGAGTCAGCGAACTCAGTGGGCAACACCCAAGCGACATGAGCGGGGGTCAGCAACAGCGAGTTGCTCTGGCCAGGGCCCTAGTCGCAGGTGACGACCTGGTGCTTCTTGATGAGCCATTGTCCAACGTCGACGCCAAGGTGAGAGATCAGCTGCGGCGCGAACTTGTTGAGATGCAGAGAGAGATCAACTTCAGTGCTATTTACGTCACCCACGACCAGATTGAGGCGATGGAGCTGGCTGATCGCATCGCGGTCATGGAACTCGGAAAAATCGTCCAGTTGGGACCGCCAAAAGAAATCTACGAAAAGCCGAGCACTCGTTATGTCGCCAACTTCATTGGCACAGTCAACGAATTGTCAGGAACCGTTGCGAGCAAAGCTTCCGACGGGTCTGCGACAGTCACTACCGACCTGGGAGAAGTTGAAGTACCCGATGAAGCGACCCTTACCATCGGGTCAGATGTAGTACTGACATTCCGACCCGAACGATGCAGCATTTCAACTCACCAAATCGAGGGAAGTCCCAGTTGGCGAGGCTCTGTAAATACGTCAAGTTTCTTCGGCTCTCACACAGAACACCACATAAACATGTCCGAACAGACAAGTTTTGTGGTCTGGCAAGCAGAGTCGACACAGTTGAATTACAACGACGACGTCTGGGTCACGGTCGAGCCTGCGAACATTCGAGTCTTGCCCGTCGAAACTGACGAGGTCTCCGATGAAAGTCATTGACTTTCGAGCACGTCCCAATATTGCCGAATATGCCGCATATCTTCGACCTCGCCTAGAGGACATCGCCAAACAAACTGGCGAATTTGGCCGCTACGCGGCTCCCGATGAAACAGTTAACGGGTTCGTCGACCAACTCGTCACCGCAGGAGTCGAATTGGCGGTCGTGGCTGCAAGGAGTCGAATAGCGCAAGACGGGTCATGGGAGTTAACCAACGACCTGGTGGCAGAATGTGTGGCTCCCCATAAAGACCATCTGGTTCCGTTCGGTGGCATTGATGTCACAGACATCTCTTTCGCCCTTGCCGAATCGGAACGCTGCATCGAACACCTCGGATTCAGAGGTCTTTGCATCGACCCGTTCCAGGTCGGCATCACAGCCGACCACGAACGGCTGTCGCCCATCTACGAACTGTGTGAAAAAGAGGGTGCGGCTGTTGCTGTAACGATGGGAGGAATGCCGGGAATAAACCAGCCGCTCAGGTGCGGAGACCCGATTGCTCTGGACGAAGTGGCCCAATCACATCCGGACTTGACCTTGATCGGTTCCCACTCTGGCTGGCCGTTTACCAACACCATGGTCGCGGTTGCATGGCGCAGGCCGAACGTTTTTTTCGAGAACTCGTTCTACCACTTTGCTCCTGGAGCAGAGATCCTCGTCCAGGCCGCCAATGAAATGATCGGGAAAAAGATGCTCTACGCGTCCGCCTATCCATTTCGACCGATCGCGGAAACACTGGAGAACTTCAAATCTCTTGGGATGGCAACTGAAGTCATGGCTGATGTTCTCTACAACAACGCCCATGGTGTCTTGTCGAGAATCGGCGCGTTGAACAACGAGGCCCGGTAAGCATGGACCTTGAGTTGGCGGGCTCCCGGGTACTGGTCATCGGGGCTGGAGGCGGTATCGGCTCCAAGGTGGTCGACGCTCTCGAAAACGAAGGTGCTGCAATTGTCGGTGCAAGTTCGAATCCTCCAAGCGAACACCTACCTAACGACAAGAACTCCCCCTTTGTAAAGCTGGATCTCTGCGACTCTGTTTCGATCGGAACAGGTCTCGACGAAGCAGCCGGCCATCTCGGAAGTATCGACTCGCTCATAGTCAGCGCGTCGGTCAATAGCTTCGCCTCATTCTGGGACCTTGATCGTAAAACCTGGCAAGAACAGTTCGAAATCAAGTACCTAGGCATTGCTGACCTCTGTCGGCAGGCAATTCCCTTCATGCAACCTGGTGCAGCAATCGTCCTGATCTCCGGCATTGCCGCGATCGTTCCATTCGGCGCCAATCCAGCTGGCGGCGCGGTAAACGCATCGCTTGAACACCTAGTCAAACTTCTAGCAGTCGAGTTGTCACCAATACCGCTTCGCGTGGTTGGTGTCAGCCCTGGCTTCACCCGCACTAGTCGGTTCGACTCCTTCTCGCAGGTGGAGCGCGAACAGATCGAATCTGAGATTCCGCTGGGACGCATCGCGGAGCCGGAAGAGATTGCCGACCTCGTTCTCTTTCTGGCGTCAAGGCGCGCCTCTTATATAACTGGCACGACAGTGGTAGCAGATGGTGGACGTACCCTGATCGGACGGTCCATGCCACCTGTAGACCCCCCTAAAGGAGGTTCCAGAGATGACTGAAGTCCTGATTGTTGAAGCAATAGACCGGTTACTTATTCGAGAATTGATTGATAGTTACGGATCGCTTTATGACGACGGTCGACTCGAAGAGTTCGGCGAGCTTTTCGCTGCCGATGCCCAGATGTCCATCGACCCTGATCCAGGCTTCTTCGAACTTCCGCTGGTCGGACGGGAAGACATCAGAGACAAGATGGGAGAACGATATGCGGTGGTATCAGAAGGTGGTGCCCAGAGGCGTCATGTCACTACCAACACCATCTTCAAATCGCTCACTCCGACTGAAGCATCAACCGAGTCCTTTGGAACCATTCTTTCCGCCGAGGAAGGCGGAGAACCCGAGCTTCGGGCCACCGGCGTCTACTACGACACCTTTACGAAAGTGGGAGGTGAATGGAAGATCCAGACCCGACACTTGGTTCTGGACGGAATAAAGCAGGACAAGAACCAGGCATCAGAGAGCGCCGGCGACTCAGGAATGAGTTCGATCGAAAAGGAGATCGTCGACGAAATCGGCTCGCCCCTACCTGATGAAATATCCCTCTACACGGAACTCGACCCCGAGATGTTTCGGGCTTACCGGGACTTTCGGACTGTTCTTTTGGATCAAGGGGTCATCCCCCGTAAAGACAAACTCCTCATGGTTCTGGCTCTGCTTACCGCCCTCCACCAAGGCGACGCAATGCACATGTACGCCGAAATAGCGCGCAACGAGGGTGCTACCGGTGAAGAAGTGAGGGATGCGATGAGAGTTGGAATTCTCTTCTCCGGCGGTCCGGGAATTGTCGCCGCAAGCGGAGCAGCGGTGAGATTCGGGCAGGACTAGCCGTCTAGGAGATGAGCCGACCACCAACTGTGAATCTCAGATGCCGAGAAACATGGAGCTAGCGAGATGACTGAACTACTTGATGGAAAACGAATCTTGGTGACGGGCGCAGCACGGGGCATCGGATTTGGTATCGCCTCCGCCATAAGCGAAGCAGGGGCGCGGGTCGCCATCAATGACCTCACCGCCGCAGCTAGTGAAGACGCCGCTTCTTCCATTCGGGCTTCTGGACGTGAGGCCCATGCTGCGCCCGGCGACATTTCAGTTCGAAATGACGCTTCAAAGGTTGTTGAGCAAGCCGCAGAGGACCTAGGTGGACTGGATGGCTTGGTAAACAACGCTGGAATTGTTCGATTTGGCACTCTCGACACCACACCGGATGAGGACTGGGATGAGACCCTAAGGGTGAACTTTGCTGGAGTTGCCTATATGTGTAAATCCGCGTTGGTTCATCTGACCGAGTCCAGAGGCACGATCGTTAATATCGCGTCGATCGCGGCCGACCAGCCATCAATAACTGTTGGTTCATATTCTGCGTCCAAAGCTGCGGTTCTCTCACTCACCAGGCAACTCGCCGTCGACTGGGGTCCACTCGGCATAAGAAGCAACGCCATCAGCCCAGGACTGATTAGCGGAACCGAAATGACGAATCTTGCAGACCAAAACTCGGAGGTGGCGTCTGGACGAGACCAGATAGTTCCACTGCGCAGGACCGGTCGCCCTTCAGACGTGGCTAACGCCGCAGTCTTTCTCCTGTCGGACCTATCGACTTACATAACAGGACAACAGCTACTCGTAGATGGCGGATTATCGGTCTCCCTGTTGGAGTTTGTGCCCAGGACTGATGAACAAGACAGACATCGTCAGAGTGACCCACCTGCTGTGAAGGTGATGAATCCGGACTGAACTTCAGGTCAGGATTCCGGTCCCGAGCTCCGAGACCAAGGTCCTGCGTCAATCGCTTAGTGACGTCCGAACGTCCCTAGGTGCGGGCAGGACGACATGGCCTAGGCGGCAGTCATCCCACCATCAATGGGCACAACTACTCCAGTTGTCCAAGCCGATTCGTCTGATGCGAGGTAAAGAGCGAATGCCGCAATGTCTTCGGTCATTCCCACACGGCCGATCGGATACCGGAATAGTGATTGCTCGAGAAGTTCTTCGTAAGTCGGATCTGTGCCCTCTTCCGCGGTAGCAGCAAAGCCACCCCTAGCCATATAGGTCTTTTCCACCAGAGGTGTCGGCACGGTCCCGGGGCAGATGGCATTCACTCGTATCTTCGAAGGCCCGTACTCGACGGCCATTTGCTTGGTCAGACCGATCACGCCGGCTTTCGCCGCTGCATAGGAAGCGATGCCTGGAACCCCAACCATGCCGCCGACACTCGCTTGATTGATGATGGAACCCCCTCCGGCTTCAATCATCCCGGGCAGGCAGGCGCGGCTGCAAAGCCATACTGATGTGAGATTGACCGCAATCACCTTTTCCCACTCTGCAAGCGTGAGGTCCTTGGCGTTGCCTGAGCCTGCGATGCCAGCGTTGGAATAGAGAACCGTCACCGTCCCGAATTCACTACCGGTCTCAGCAACCATCTGCTCTACCAGTTCCTCGTCAGTGACATCCACCTCACACCCGATGGCAAGACCACCCAACTCACGGATTTCTTCAACGGTGGAATCGAGTCCATCTCGGTCACGGTCAGCGCACCCGACCTTCGCTCCTTCGGTAGCGAATCGAATAGCCGCTGTACGGCCGATGCCAGAACCAGCACCGGTCACGATCGCTACTTTCCCGGCTAGACGGTCTCCCATTTCAATCGCACCTTCCTTTTATGTCTTTTCGACGTGTTTTACGTATTTCCACAACTATCAACTCGAACAGAGATTGCACGGGTCACCTGCGAGACAAGAACTCCGATATGGCTCTCTGGGTTGATTCATGCTTGAAGGTCCCCGCCGTGGCAATGACCGCCTCGTCAACCCCATTTCCTGAATCACGATTCAGATGGCCCTTAAGCGCCTCGAGCGCGTGTCTACTATGCCGAGCGATCGACAAAGCGAGGCCGTGTGCAACAGAAACAAGTTCTTCGTCCTCTACGACGTCGAGCACAAGGCCTATTTCTTGAGCAGTTGTTGCATCGACTTCTTCACCTGTGGAGGCCAACCGCATAGTCCAGGGAAGACCGACCTTCTCTGCTGCCCGGGTAACACCGAAGCCGGGAATTAGGCCGTACCCGACCTCGCGAAATGCGAATCGGGCACTTGTGGAAGCGACGGCCATATCGCAGGCCATGATGAGCTCCAAGCCACCCCCGTGCGCCACGCCGTGCACGGCCGCTACCACCGGAATCGCGCATTTCTGTACTGAATGAAACGACTCAAAGACTGCTCCGACATGTTCTTCGGCGCGTTCCTGCGACTCCGTCAACGCCGGGAAGGTGGCGATGTCGCCTCCAGCCGAAAACGCTCTTCCCTCTCCCCTCAGAACCACGCAGTTGACTTCGGAATCTGAGCTCAGCTCACCCATCTTCTCTGTCAACTGGTCAAAGAAGAGGCGGTCCATGGCGTTCAACTTGGCGGGCCGGTTCATCACCAAGTGAGCGACTCCCCCCTCGTATTTCTCTACAAGGAAACGATCTTGGATCTTCTCGGACATAACTTCTCGTCAACCGGGACCGAGTCTTAGCCCGGCATCAAGACGAACAACCTCTCCGTTGAGGAACGAATTTTCCATCATATGAACAACGAGGTTGCCAAGGTCCTCAGGCCGGCCCAGGCGCTTGGGGAATACGTTGCCTGAGACAATCGAATCAATTGCCGATTGATCCAATGTTTCCAGCATCGGCGTGTCCATGGTTCCCGGGCAGACGGTCATAACCCTGATCCCATGGACCGCAAGGTCTCGTGCTAGCGGAGAGGTGAGGCCAACCACACCTGCTTTCGACGCACCGTAGGAGGCCTGACCGACCTGACCTTCGAACGCCGCTATTGACGCGAGGTTGACTACCAGACCGCGCTCTCCGTCGCTCGATGGTTCGTTCCGTGCCATCGCAACCACGGCGTGGCGCAATACATCGAAGAGTCCGACGAGGTTGATATCGATGTGTTTCTTGAAGTGATCAAGTGGATGTGGATCACCTTCTCTAGAGATCACTCTCTTACCAAAGCTGATCCCGGCACAGCTCACAAGTAGGTCGAGGCGACCGTGCTCCTGGACCGCCGTACGAACTGCATTTTCCACCTGTGCTGGATCGGTGACATCGCACTGGTGGCAAGTAGTGGAATCTGCAAAGCGCTCGAGCAGGCCTTTGGTCCCATCCAGATTCTGGTCGAGAATCGCCACCCGTCCACCGCGCTCAAGTACTGATTGGGCAACCCCTGCGCCAAGCCCTGAAGCGCCTCCGGTCACTAGTGCCACTGAGCCTTCGACTTTCATCCTTCCTCTCCCCTCGGCGTCGCCGATATCACTTCATGACCGAATCTGCGAAGAGCTTCGCAGGTAGCCGCATGACTAGGTCCCTGCGGCTGTCGGAATCTAAGCGCCAGATACTGGGCTCCAGTCAGTTTCCTCCATTCTTCGACGGTATGTCGCAATTGCGCTCCATCTCCAACCAAGAACCGTCCAGGGGACAGCAGTTCGAAGCTGAACTCCGATCGGGGAAGAGACCGGGTTGCCCACGGTTCGAATTCAGGCCGGTAAGCACCGACGTTGTAATAGAGCCGATGCACTGCCATGACAGACCTAGTCCACTCCGACAGTGATGATTCGGTACCGTCAGCAACCCAAGCTTCCCGGAAAATACCAACTTTGGGTGAGGTGCCGTGGACGGCACAGCGTTCTCGATAGTGCCCTGCCAGCCTCGCGACTATCGCAATGTGTCGCTGCGGGTCCGCAAGCCAGAGGTCGCTCCGTCTCGCGGCGCGGTCAATGCCAACTGGACCGTGCGCTCCAAGCCATATCGGTGGCCGTGGTTTGGAATACGGCCGAGGAGTTATTTCTGCTTTGATCTCAAAGAACTCTCCAGCATGGGCAAAGGGTTCACCTGCAAAGCACAGCCCCAGGATGTGGAGAATCTCTTCGAACCTTTCTGTTCGAGATCTATGGTCCACGCCGTACGCAGCGAAATCGGCGACCTGGTGGCCTGCTCCCATGCCAAGAATGAACCGTCCGCTTGACAGCCAGTCCAGCATGAGGGTGTCTTCAGCTATTCGGAGAGGATGATGCAGCGGAGCCGCGAGCACCGCTGTCCCAAAGCGCAAAGTGGATGTCGCCTGCAGAATGGCTGCACCAATTAGCGCAGGAGAAACAACTGCTCCATTTTTTGCCTGGTGGAACTCCGGGAGGAATACGGCATCAAACCCCGCTTCTTCAGCAACCTGCGACTCCGTAATCAGTTCGCCGAGGAACTCGTCAAGACCTTGGTTGATCCCCTGAATGGGAAGAACGACCCCGTATTGCATCTACCTGAAGCCAACTACCGAATTTGGGAACTAGATTTCAACTAGAATTCGCGGAGCCGGGCGCCAGTCGGATCGACTTCCTCTCTCAAGATCCGCAACTCCTCCTCGGTCGGTCGATCCGTTGTCGGGATCTCACCGTCCGGCACCAAGACTTCAAATCCCGTTGCTTCTTGAACCTCTTCGACGGTCACGCCCGGGTGCAAAGAAGCGACTCTCATGCGGTGGCTCTCAGGATGGAAATCAAACACGCAGAGGTTGGTGATGCAGAGTTGTGGACCTCCAGGAAGTCCGAGCCGCTCCCGGTGATCCCCTCCATCCCCCCAGCCGATTCCAGAACGAAAATCGAGCTTTTCGACGAAAACCCGAGGATTGTGGACTGTATTCCAGAGATAGATCTTTGGGATCATGGACCCGAGGTCAGCCATCCCTCCGCCTCCAGGCAAACGAACCTTTGGCGCGTCATAGGGGCCGATGACCGTGTTGTTCACATTTCCCCAGGCATCGATTTGTGCCCCACGAAAGGCGAAGGTGTTGTATCTAGCTCCCGATGCATAGGACCAGAAGTCGTGAGCACTTGTTGCCAGCATGGATGCACCACCCCAAAGGGCATCTGACAAGGTCGACTCCGGAATCGAAGGCGGATCAGCATCAATAGCTATAGACGAAGCTGCCCAGACCAGACCGGGAGCGTGAGTCCGCCTTGCCAGGAGATAACCGCATACGGGGATGAAGGACACCGCACCGTTGAAGGCCTTGGTGTCGTTGTCCATTGCCCTGCTGAAGGTCACCACCATCAACTCGTCGATGGTGCACCCATATTCTTCTAATTCAAGGGTCATGCCGCTGACCTCCTAATTGAGGTAGCCATCTCATCGCCTCCGCAAGATCGGATGAAATCCTCCCAAGTCTCTGGTTTCACAATCCGATCGGCGAAAAAGGCTGAAAACGATTCCGGATCAGACGCCGCTGTCGAATATTCCTGAAAGAACGCTGTGTGGTGGCCGTACTCCGGAAAACATGAACTCGGATATGCCCCCAACTTGGCCAGTGAAACCCCGCTCACCATGAACTGCGGATACGACGTCCGATGCGGCTCGGCAACGACGTCCCCATGGTCGATGAATCGCTCCACCGACACCAACGTCCTCTGGGATGCATTAACGATCTCGTTGTCCATCCAGATCAGTTTCGGGTCAACGCGAACATTGCCAATCTCATCAGCCGCATGTGCATGAACAAGCGCAACATCTACAGGCAGTCGAGTGCACGCCACGTAGTGCTCGCCAGTAGACCGATCCACCTCAGCTCGAATCGTCCCTGTCTGCTCATGAAGGGGGATTAGATCCGTTCCCAGTCCAGCCTTCGTTGGAACAAAGGGAAGGTTCCAGGCCTCAGCCCTAAGCCGACAAATCAGGAGATCTTCAGAGTATTCCTCAATCTCAACTGCTCCTGATTGCACCGCCATCCGGAAGCTGGGCGCAAGACCTAAGCCTTCGAAACTGACCAAACCAGAGACCACCTTCTTGACACAGCCTCCGGCTATAAGCCAGTCCACGGACATACCGGCAACAATCGCTACGACTGTTAGATCACGCTTTTCCTGACGAACAATCTCCCTGACATAGGCCATAGGGGCGCTATTCATAGAAAGACCACCTAGAGCAACCGTTGCGCCATCAGGAATGCTCTCAACCGCCTGCTCGATACCCATCCGCTTGTCCACGCCAAGAAATTCCTTGTCTCTTTTAGATTAAAAATGGTTTTCTGATCAAGGCCGGCGATCGCTGGAAACCTTGTTTTTAAGGACTCTCAAAAGATATTTTCGCTAGTCGGAACCACGACAATAGTGACCAACCAACCGGTTGGTCAATCAGAGTCGGGAGAGTGTTACAGTCCCAAATGGGCCTATCCGGCAGTTAGCCCGAGGAACCCAGAACATGGCTGAACAGCTCAATCTTTCGACCACCGACGCCGTCGAATACTTCTTTGACCGTGGCTGGACAGATGGTCTTCCGATAGTCCCGCCCACACCTGAACTGGTTGAGGAGTTCCTCGCAATCGTTGGCTTGGAAGCCGACGACATTCTTGGCTCAGTCTCTGAGCGCGATCGTCACCTCACCGCTGAGAAGGCAGCCATCAACAGCGTGATGGCTGGTTGCAAGGCCGAATACTTCCCGGTTGTTGTAGCCGCACTTGAGGCAATCCTGGATCCTGAATTCAATGCTCATGCAGCAATGAGCTCTACAGGTGGAGCGGCACTGTGCCTCATTGTCAGCGGCCCGCTCGTCGAAGAACTTGGTTTCTTCCACCTCAATAATGCCCTAGGAAGCGGAAACCGAGCTAACGCTTCGATTGGACGAGCAGTCCGCTTGGTCGCCATGAACGTCTTTGGTGCCAAGACCGGAATGATGGATGCTTCATCTATCGGACACCCCGGGAAGTACTCGATGGTCGTCGCCGAGACACAGCCACCAGAAGGATGGCCGACTTTCGCCAAAGAACTGGGGGCGGCCCCCAATAGGACCTCGGTCACAGTTTTAGCCGCAGAAGGGCCTCGTCAGATCGCCAATCACCTGAACCCGGACCCGAAAGGTTGGCTCCTGACTATCGCCTCGGCAATGCGATGTCCTGCCACCTTCAGCGTCGGCAAGGGAGCTCAGGTTGCAGTCGTTCTTGGCTATGAGGCTCGTGAGTTGCTTAGCCGTGAAGGTTGGTCAAAAGGCGATATCAGGTCCTTCTTGGCTGAACACAGTCGAATCTCAGCTGAAGAGCTAGAAGCGGCAGGAGTCTTTCTTGAAGTAGGAAGCGCTCACAACATGATTCCGGAGGCAGACGGTCTGCTCCCTACCGTTCCTAGCCCCACCGACATTCTTCTGGTTACAGCAGGTGGACCAGGTGCTGGATGGTGTGCCTATATGCCAGCATGGGCACCGGTACAACATTCCAGAGCAACAAGCCGCTTAGTAGCCAAGACCGGGCACTCAGAAACCATTGGAGGCAGCGATGTCTAGCTGCGAGATATCCATCGTGCTAAGGCCAGATTACGAGGAGGATCAACTGGAGGACTTTGTTCCTGCGCTGAGGTCTGTTCCCTCCGAACCTTTCACACTTTCACTAATCGACAATGGGAAGCCAAAAGCGAAACAACTCCTCACCGAATTGGCGTCCCTTTTGGAAGACCGGTTTCCGATAGCAAACGTTGAAATCGTTTCGAAATCATCGGCAGGTAAACCGCTTGAGGCAGATGTTGCTCAATCTGTCGCCGCACGATCACGAATGGTCATCACAGGCATAGGTGATTGAGGTGCGTGCACCGCGTGCAGTCTGCACGATGCGATCCAGATGGAGCGGCTCGGCGTCCCGACATCGCTCCTAATAACTGAACCCTTCCAGGAGGTCGTCGATTCTGTGAGCCCGACACTCGGAGCGGAAAGTTTCCCCACTGCGCTACTACCGCATCCTGTCTCGAATTTCGACCAACCGGAGTTGGCAGTTCTGGCGAAATCTGTCGTTGACCTTGTAACGGCTCAACTAGTGGAATAGCCAAACAGCAACTTCACTATTCCGGCACGGTTCCTTCGTGCCCCCAAATGTTGGAATCGCTAACGGTGTGAAAGTTGGGCGAACCCACAAGGGCAAGGGTCCGATCAATCTCTTCCGAAAATATCCCAAGCATCCTCTCAACACCGTCCTGCCCTCCAGCAGCTAGAGCCCAGAACCAGGGACGTCCCACGAAAACGGCTCTCGCTCCCAAGGCCTTCGCCTTGAGCACATCGCTTCCACGCCTAACCCCGCCATCCATGAAAACTTCAATGCGATCTCCAACTGCCTCAACTACGCGGGGCAACGCGTTTATAGATGCCGGGCAACTATCCAGTTGTCGCCCACCGTGATTGGAGACGATGATCCCATCGGCACCCCGTCGCAATGCCTCCTTGGCATCTTCCGCAGCAACGATCCCTTTGACCAGAAGAGGACCTTTCCAGATACCGCGCAGCCATGTGAGTTCTTCCCACGTCGCAGCGGCGTTACTGAGCTCTCGATCTACATAGGCGGCAATGCTTTCCTGCCCTTCGGGATCCACTGCTCCAACAAGAGATCCAAAAGTAAGATCTGGTCCGGCCAACAAGTGTGCAAGCCATCTCGGCCGCCGAAGCACATTCAGGACGCTGCTGGGCCGGATGCGCGGCGGTATAGCCATGCCATTGCGGATATCACGAACTCGCTTACCCACTACGGGGACGTCTACCGTCAAAACAAGAGCTTCATAGTTGGCTGCTTTAGCTCTCTTCACCAAGTCACCAACGACTTCACGACTCTTCCAAAGATAGACCTGAAGCCACAAACGGCCAGTAGTCACAGCAGATATTGCTTCAAGAGAAAAGCTGGAAGCAGTCGAGACGACAAAGACTGTCCCTGCTCTTTCCGCTGCCTTCGCTGCTGCGAGTTCTCCATCTCTGTGAACCAGACTGGCTAGACCAGCTGGAGACAACATCACCGGGAGCTTCAGTGGTTCCCCAAAGACTTCTGTTGAGACCGACCGGTCAGAAACATCGCTCAAATAGCGGGGCGCCCACTCGATCTGGTCGAAAGCTGAAAGGTTTTTCTGAACTGTGGTTTCACAGTCGGAGCCACCAGACACAAAGTCCGAGACGATACGCGGCAGTTTCCGGTTGGCCGCACGCTCGAAGTCATCAACCGATGCGAGACCTCTCAGCCCTCTCGGTCGCAGGTCCAACATCCGGGCAAGGACACCTAGCTTCATTACAAATCACCTCGGATCGCTGAGTCAACCGCCGCTAGAAGCTTGGTGACATTCTCGATAAGTGGAACCTTGAGGCCATGCATGTGGGCCACCGAAACGACTTCTCCAAAAACTGCATCAACTTCAAGCGGACGTTGTCGGTCTAAAGCTTGCAAGATCGACACTCGCACGCTGGTCGCACCCGACTGAACCATTTCCTGGCCAATACCCTCTAGCCGCTCCATCGCTAGGTCGTCAGCTAGTGACAACAAGCTGGCCACCCCAAGAGGTCCCGGCAGGTCGACTAACTCCGCGCCGTCTGCAGCAGCCACCGATGCGGCCTCCCGAACGAGTTCGAGAAATACGGCACGACTGTCTGGCTGAAGAAAGACTCTGTGGTACTCCTGACGAGTAAGACCAACAACGCCCATAGCCGCGACGGCAAGGACGGCTTTCGACCACTGAACAGATCTGATGTCCGACGAGACCACTACTTCTAGGCCGGTCGAAAGGGCCTCACCTACCCGCTCTGCCGATCTCTCGTAACTGGTTGGTAGGTCGCCGAGGTAAGTGGCTCCGCCAAAAGTGTGCAGGATCTCCCCAGGGTTGGACATAGTCGCACCGACCATGGACACCGCGCCGAGGGCACTACCGCCATAACGTCTGACGAGTTCCGTAGCCTGACCAACTCCGTTCTGAACAGAGAATGCGCATTTCGGTTGCCCAGACCAGCTGTCGAGAAGTTCCTGGGTATCAAAAGACTTACAGGCAAGAACCAAGAGGTCAGCGTCACCAGCAAGGCTCGGATCCGATACGGATCGAATGGGTAGCACGGCCTTTCCACTAGAAGAAATGACGGTTAGCCCATCAGCTTCTATTGCTCTGACATGCGGCTCCCGAGCTACCAACGTGACATCTAGGCCAGCGCGAGCCATCCAGGCGCCGTAGAGCGAGCCGAGGGCGCCGGCGCCCAAAACGACTACCGACTTAGTCCGGGTGTCCACTCGCTTGTTTCCCCATCAACACCAGTCAACTGGTGTTTTTGGACTCTTCCTGTCGGCGTTTTCGGAAGTTCGCCCTGAAGTCTCATATAGCGCGGAACGGCATAGCCGGGAAGCTTCCTTGTCGCAAACTCCCAGAGGTCTTGAAGGTTGAGCCCGTCGCCGACAACAACTGCCATCACCTCTTCCTCACCAAGGTCTGACGGCACCCCGAATACTGCAACCTCATCAACGTCTGAGTGTTCTACGAGAACCCTTTCCACCTCCCAAGCCGAGATGTTCTCTCCTCGTCGACGGATTGAATCGGTTAACCGGCCGGTAAATGTGAGATATCCCTCCTCGTCGACAAAACCTGCATCTCCGGTCCGAAACCAGAGATCTCGCCAGACTTCGATTGTTGCCTGCGGCATACCGTGGTAACCGTCGAAAAATATTCCAGGGTCGCTGTTGCGAACGACGATCTCCCCTACGACGCCAGTTGGGCACCGGCCTCCCTCGGGATCATGAATCTCCATTTCGACATCAGCAACTGGTTTCCCGCATGTACCAATCTTTGAGGAACCTCGACTCGACATTGCTACAACGCCCTGTTCTGTCGAGCCATAAAGTTCAAATATCTCGAGACCGAACCTCTCACCGAAGTCTTCTTGAATCTCTTTCGGCATCCCAGCTCCATAGGCGACCCTTACCGAGTTCTTCTCCTGTCTAAGAATGGGTTTCTGATTCCAAAGCATCATTGGAAGAGTTCCGAGGTAGTGGATCGCCGTTACCCCATGGTCGGAACAGATCTCCCAGAACCGGCTTGCAGAAAA
>CETM01170688.1_pt1 | contig 17751 bp, 24 predicted proteins | sample 361451 | NCBI WGS metagenome assembly CETM01 (sample SAMEA2622690, study PRJEB7988) | marine metagenome | isolation source: saline water (ENVO:00002010), including
AAAAAAAAGGTGACTCGCTACCATTAAGTGCGAACTTAAAAAAAAGGAAAAATATGAATAAATTTATTGTAACATTAAACGGTCTCTTATTATCAAGCTTACTACTGTTATGCTTGAAAAGTTGCCGTTGTTAAAATAAAATTATTCAAAATAGGCGGTGACTTTTAAGTTGCCGCTTTTTTTATGTCTAAATAGAAAGACTTAAAAGTGGCAAACTTTTAGGTCTTTTTTTATGCGATAAATTCGTAGAGATAAGTAATATCTAAAATTAATTTAAGTAATTAATTTTATTAAAAAAAAATAAAAAAAATTTAAAAAAAGTGTTGACAAATGATTTTTTAACGATTATAATGAGAAACATAAGATAAAGAAATATTAAAAACGAAACAAATTTTAAATAAGGAAAAAAAATATGAAAACTTTTAACCAAACTCAAAAACTCTTACTATTATTAATGTAACAGCTTGACTATATAAGAAGGTCAAGCTGAGAATATTGCTTGTCCTTCTTGAGGTTAAAAGAATAAACCGCTTGAAGGAAACTTTAGGCGGTTTTTTTATGCGAGTGTGGTGGAATGGTATACACAGGGGATTTAAAATCCCCCGCCGAAAGGTATGAGGGTTCGAATCCCTCCACTCGCACCAATAATGGGAGTATGATGGAATTGGTAGACATAGGAGACTTAAAATTTCTGGAGCAATGATGCTCGTGTGAGTTCGAATCTCACTACTCCTACCATTTTAGTTTAGATTTAGTTAGTAAATATAATTTATACAATAAAAACTTACTATAGGTTGGAATTCTATAGTGAAAATAAAAATGCAAGATTGGCGCAACTTGGCAGACGCGACTGACTTAGAATCAGTATGTTATGGGTTCGAATCCCATATCTTGCACCATAGTTACAATGCAGGTATGATGTAATTGGTAGGCATGAGAGATTTAAAATCTCTTGGAGAATTTCTCCGTGTCGGTTCGAGTCCGACTACCTGTACCATTTTTTAACAATGCTCTTATGATGAAATTGGTAGACATAGCAGACTAAGAATCTGCGGCTTGAAAAAGCGTGAGGGTTCGAATCCCTCTAAGAGTACCATAATAAATTAGCGGAATATGGCGAAATTGGTAAACGCAGGAGTCTCAAAAATTCCCGAACGAAAGTTCTTATGAGTTCGAATCTCATTATTCCGACCAAAAAAAATCCTTGATATTTTTATAAAAATACTATATAACAAAAAGTAAGATAAAAATAAAAGAGGTAAAAAATGAAAAAAATATTATTATTAGGAACATTATCAATATTATTATCTGGATGTTCTTCTATGGATTGGCTTGGTGATTATTCTTCTAATAGTTCTGATAAAAAAGAAGAAAAAAAGGAAATCCAACAAAAAACAATTGATTCAGAAAAAACTGAAATAAAGTCAACAAATAATATATTAGTACCAAGTACTCATTTCTTAATGCATTCTAATTGGAAATTGGAATCAGTTAATGGAAAATCAATTAATCCTGATTACCATATAACAATTCATTTTAAAAATAATTTATATAGTGAACATGATCTTTTAATATCTGGCAAATCTGGTTGCAATTCTTATCAAACAACAGGCAGTGTTTTACCGCTTCAATCTAAAATGGAAGTATCTGAGCAAGTATTATCAACAAAAATGTATTGTGCAGACCCTAATTTAAGAGCACTTGAGAAATTATTTTTAAAAGTATTAAAAGATAATAAAAAAATAGAAAGACATTCTGATAAGGTTCTTTATTTAAAACATTACAATGAAGAATTAAAATTTAAAAAAGTTAATTAATAAAATATTAAAAATTAGAGAAATATAGATTTAAAAACAAATAATAAAAAAGCCACTTAAAAGTGGCTTTTATTTTAAGGAGTAATAATAGCTAAAACATTTCTTCCTTGTTTATTGGGTTTTTGTTTTAACTGATATTTAGTTTGTGCGTTAATTTGAATAAGGACATCATTTAACATATCAAAAGCTAATTCAGGATGTGCTTGCTCTCGACCTCTTAACATTACCGTTAATTTTACTTCATGACCATCTTCAATAAATTCAATAACATGATTAACTTTTGTTTCAAGATCGTGTTTTTCAGTTACAGGACGGAATTTGATTTCTTTTGATTCATGTTTTTTCTGAGCTTTTTTCTGTTCTTTAAGTTTTTTCTTTTGTTCATAAAGATATTTACTATAATCCATAATTTTACAGACACTTTCTTTACCATTATTGTTCATCTCAACAAGATCTAAATCTTTATCTTCAGCTTTTTTTAAAGCTTCATTTTTAGAAAAAATTCCAACCATTTCACCATTTGAATCAATTAAACGAATTTGGTTAGAACGAATTTTATGATTAAGTGTGTGTTTTTTCAAACTAATATTCTCCTTTTTTTATAAATATGATTTTATAATAACAGATTGATAAAAAATAATCAAGTTATTTTTGTTTATTTTTAGAACAAAATGTAATTAGAGTTATTTTCTTTAAAAACTTGAGTAGGATATTTTTTTTCTAATTTTTCCCATAATTTTATTATTTCAGGAGATTGTTGATGGATACTACCACTTGTTAGTTTTACTTGGTTGTTTTTATTATAATAATGAAATAATGCCATATATATTTTTTCACAAATACCTTTAAACCTGTATTTTTCTGATACATAAATACTGTCAATAAAGTGATTCTGTTTAAAAGAGTTTAAGTAGTCTTCCAATATTTCTCTTTCATTATAATTAAAGTGGTTATATAAGTTCTCTTTAAGATCAGAGTTCTTTTCAAAAAGAATAGATATTTTTTTATCATTTAATAATGATATGTCTTTTGATTTAAATAATAATCCACTTACATAACAAATTGCTACCACTTGTTTATAAACATTTCTTACAATCATAATATCTCTTTTAAAAGGAAGTTCTGTATTTATATAATCATTCTCAAAAAGTTCAAATAATAAACTTTTCCAATTAAATGATATTTTTTTATTATAGTGGTATTTTAATAGTTTTTTAACTTCAATTATATTATTTTCAAAAAAAGAAATATCATTAAAAGAGTTTTTTAAGAAAAAGTTTTGTTTATATTTTTTTATTAAGTCATTATAGTTAAAAAAGTTATTAAAAGAAAAATAATTAACATTAGGATTTTCTGTTATTGTAGGATATTCAACATAATAATCTATTTTATCTTCTGTTATAACTTCTATTGCACCAGTGTTTAACTGTTTTTGAATTAAATAGCAATATTCATTTTTATATATTTTATTAAACTTATCTAAGTTGTGTTGACTAAAAAATCTAATATCATCTAAAAAGTTCATATTACCTCAAGAGTGAATCAATATTTTCGGTTTTGTCATTAAAAATTTTTTTATACAAAAGTACATCTTTAAAATCAATAAATCTTGTATTTAGACTATTTTTAGCATAATTTAATTTTTCTTCAAAGCTAAAATTTATATTTTCATTTGTTTTTAAAAAAAGTTTAGTGTCTATAGATTCCTTTAAGTTATTAGAAAAAATAATATAATCATTATTTCCAATGAGTTTATTTTTTAATATATTTTTTAAGAATTTAAAATTTTCATTTTTATTAATTATAACATTTCTTTTGTCAATTCTAGTATAATATAAAAGCATAAAAATAAATTTATGTTCAAGAGAAAAGTTTGTAATAATTTCTTTAAAAATATATCTTTCAGGTAAAATGTCTAAAAATAAAAAATTAATAAATTGTTCTTTATTAAAGATAGTTAAGTCATTATAATCAAAAATACTTTCTTCTAAAAATCCTTTATTTGCAATTATATATTTTAAGTTTTTTACATCTTCTATTGATAATTTATCTTGATAAATAGAAATTAATTTTTTTATATATGTACTAATAAAACTATAAGTTTTAATATATTCTTTTTTGTTAGAGTATTCAATAATCATTTATAATTATTCTCCAAAAGCAAAATTAACTTCATCAAAAGAAAAACCTCTTCTTAATAATTTTTGTTTTTGTTTATTTATAGTTTTAAAATCTTCAGTTTTTTCTTCACCAAATAGGTTGACTTTATATTCTTTAGCTTTTTTAAAAAAGTCTATATTTTCTAAAAAAGTATCAATATTATCAATATTTAATTTTTTTTGAATAGCTTTTTGTTTTATCATTTTAGCACCATAAAAGCTTTCAGATTTACTATAAACAAAGTTTTCTAACATTCTATTGTCATTGATATAATTATTTTTTTTAAACTCTGAAATAATATGTTCAATGGTGTCATCATCAAGTTGTTTGCGATCTTTTAAACGAAATCTAAGTTCTTTTTCAGAATAATCTTGTTTACTTAATAAAAAGTAAAGATAGTCAATCGCTTTTTTTATTTGTTTTTCTTGGTTTTTCATTATCTTTCCTTTTAATTTTTTCATTAATAAAATATATAATATCCTTTCTAAACCAAAATAGGATTAGAATTAAATATGATAATAAAAATAAAAGAACAGAGTTGTGCATTAAAATAATTTTTTTGGTAATAATAATAATAATATCATTAAAAAAAATAAACAATATTATTATAAAATTAAATTGCAATTTTTTGTTCTAATAAATCTTTATACATAACTAATGTAAGTTGTAATGCTAATGCTGCGTCATTTCCAGCATTATGAAGGTAATTACATTTAAAACCATAATATTTTAAAATATTACCTAATGAAAAATAACATTTACGATTATTTAAAAATACATCACAGTATTTAGTGTCAATGATTTTGTTCCAATCAGGTTGAATTTTTAAAATTTTAAATTCATTAATAATATCATGACCAATAATATAGTCTGAATGCTTAATTTCGTTTCTTAAAATATTAAGAGCTTTAATAATATGAATTTCTTCACTTTCACCATACTGGAAAAATTGTTCAAGTTGTAGTCTCTTTTTACCTTTATTAAAGTTAGAATTAATAATATAGTGTTTATATTCAAAACTATCACTTTGTGGATAATAAATGCTTAATCCAATTTCAGTAATACCTTGAATACAATTATTATTGTACTCAAAATCAAATGAAATAATTCTCTTTTTACTATATATATCTTTTAAATGAATAAGGTGACGTTTAAAGAGTTCTTGTTTTTCCTTTTTTTGGAAAATATCTTTAAGTTCTGTTTTTGTTGAACGCACAAAGTTACGTGTATATTCATTAAGAATAAAATCATTATTATAAGATTCGATTTCATAAGCTTCTTCTGATACATTAACAGGGTATACATTCTTGTCTTTGTGGTAAGTTTGAATATAATAATGGAATAGATTATGAATTTTTTCAAGGTCGTTATTATTAATTAATAGTTTATCCTCATCAACCAAAATTTTCTCAAATTGAATAATGTTAAATAAATTATTAAATAATTCTTTCATTAATTCACGGCAATTTTCATTAAAAATAGTTTGGCATAAGTAATAACTTTTAACTGCTCCTAAAATGTACCATTTCATAATTATTATAACCTTGTAGCTAAAAAGATATATATATTATACAATAATATTAAGAAATATACAAACAAAAAAAGGCTCTTTTAAGAGCCTTTTTCGTCTGTTTTTAACGTTTTCTTTTTCTTATGTATAATCTCAACATTTTTATTAAGTTGAGGTTTCGGTTTTGTAGTTCGTTTTTTATTAAATTTAGGTTTAATATCTTTCGATTTACGTCTTTCAGTAAAAAGCTTCGAAAAATTACTTCTATCTTTCTTTTCTACTGCATTTATTACATTCCAAATATTAAAACCTGATGCATCATGAATATTTTTTGTTTTTGCATAAAATTTAAAAAATACCACTAATTGCCATCCATCTTGAAATAGATCCCTTATATTATTAATAAAAGAAATTTGTTCACGATTAATTCGCTCCTGTGCTAAAACAGGATTTCCAATAGATTTAAATTTTTGACTATTTTGAATAGTGTTAAGTACTTTATCAAGTACTTGTTCTTGAGAAGTTGAAGTCAAAAATCCAGTATCTTTTAATTGTTTTTTACGTTGTTCGACAATATTCATAAGTACCTCTTTTAATTATATTTTTATGAATCGAATTAAATTATAATTATACCTTAATACAAAAAAAAGTCAATAAAAAAAGTAGTTAAAACTACTTTTTGTTTTTCATCCACTGTTTCTTTATTTTTTTATCTTTCCAAGATTTTGAATTATTAGAATCATCATAATAGCCTGAAAAGAATTCCTCATATTTATTTACAATATTTTTTTGTGAACGCTTTGTTTTAATATTGTAATCTTTAAATTCTTTTAAATATTCATTATTATTAATGAACTGCTTACTTTTTGAGTTTTTAAATGGTGTTTTCTTTAACTGCTTTTTTCTTTTCCTAATTCTTTGGTTGTCTGGATTACGATACCTATAATAAGTTAACCAATGAGTATTTTTAGAAGGTTTTTTAATTAAACCCCGACTTTTTTTGTAATCTAAAATCAAATTTTCTAAATCTATATTTTCACCAAAAGTATCCGTAATCTTAAATGCTGAAACTGTGAAATATCTATAGCTTTCAGATCTTAAAATATCTAAGCCCAATTTATCTTTTTTAAAAATAATAACTTTTTTTATAAAAAAATTACCATTTTCGCATCTTAAATTGAAATCACCACAAAAGATATCAAAAAGATTAAATCTTTTATAATAATCAAAAAGTTGAAAAATTTCTTTTTTTGTTACTTGAAGAAATTTTTTGTTTTCAAATTTGCTGTATAAGTTGTATTTTTTAATTTGATGTATCTCCTTTTAATTTGATACATCGATAAGTTGCTTTTGATTTAAAATAGTGCATATAAGTTCCTTATTTATTAATATATTATTATAATATCAAGATTAAAATTATTTTGCAAGTTTTTTTATATCTTTAACAAAATTAAATCTTTTATCTTTATTTATTAACTCATGTAGTAGAAAATCATAAAAATAATTACCATTCTCAAAATAATTAAATAAATTAATAATGTTTCTCTCAAGAAAAAAACGTCTTTCTAATGTTTGTTGTTTAATATTTTCCATACCATGAAAAATGTTTTTATTTCTTAGAAGATTATAAATTAAGTTGTCGATATATGTTAATTTAAAGTATCTTTTCTTAAAGCCAATACTAAAGTTAGTATTATTTTCAAGAATTTCTTTAAAATAATACTCTTTAAAAAATTCAGCAAGTAATTTTTTTATATTTTCATACTTTTCTTTATTAAATCTTTCATCTCTGAATTCTTTTAATTTTTTTTCAATATAAATCTTATCTTTGTTTTGATAAAGTTTTTCGCTTATTAAAACATCTTTAATATGACTAAAAATAAGATCATTTGGATAAAAAAAGTATCGAGTAATATCATTTTTTTCTTTAATATTAAAAAGATTTTTAGCAGCCTGAATAAAATCATTTTTTTCATAATCTTCAATATTTTTAAAAGGTAGAAGTTGTGTTAAAGAAATAATATGACTATTATTTTCAGTGATAATATTTAATTTAGTAGGTATGTAATAAAAATAAATATCATAAGATATTTCATTATCAAAACTAAAATATCGCTTTTTAAAAGGTTTCGATTTTAAAAAGAAATCTTCCATGATATCTATTCTTGTTATTTTGCTTCCTTTAAATAAAATGTTTTTAAATTTTTTGTTTAGCTCGTCTATAAAATGATTTTTTTTACTATCTTTTTTGTTTTTTGCTTCTTCTAATGTCTTTTTAATAGCTTCTTCATTTTCAAGACGAATAATTTTTTCTTTTGCTTCTTTGATTGTATTAAAGGTTATATTATTCATTGATTTCTCCTTGTTTATAAAAATTAAAAATATTATTATAAAATCCACTTTTATAAGTAGTTTTTTTGTTTTTGGAATTTGATTTTATAAAATTTTCAAAATGTGAAAAGTTTTCTAATTTGCGTAATGTTTCAGTACCTAAATTACCATAGTAAAGAGAATAATTAATAGTATTTTCTTTTTTCACTTTATCTAATATTAAATTAGGATCTTTTTGTTTTAAAGAATTATATAATGCCATATCCTTAAATGTTAAAAGTTTTTTTTTATTACCATATTCATTGTCGAAAAAATAAAGTTTCCTATTTTCTTTAGACATTTGATAAACAGGTTTTATTAAGCTATATTTAAGATATTTAGCTAAAGCAAATAAAAGTTTTTTATCCACTTCCTTATTCTCTTTAAAATGCTCTAATAATTTTTCAGCATTTTCTTTATAGGTTATAATTTCAATATCTTTATTGTTTAAAAAATTTTTTATTTTATTTTGTTTATTATTATACATTTTTTATCTCCTTGTTGATTTTTTTCTGTTCAAAAATAATATCCTTAATATTATTGTTATTAGATTTTAATAATTTATTCATAAAATTTTTCCTTATACTAATTTTAATTTTGATAGTAAGTGTCTTGTTTCTTTTTTGCTAACTGGTCCAATACCGAGAGCAGTAATAATGGGAGATCCATCAAAATGTGGTGGTAACACATGATTTTTGTCTACAACGATTGAACAGGGAATATCCTCAGATAAAAGTTTGTTGTATAATTCAATAATTTCTTTTTCTGATTTAATATATAGCGATATTTTAGAACCACCTAAATTAGGGTTTTTGTATTTTTTGGCTCTAATAGGAAATTTTAAAGTGGCGTTAGACATAGCATATTCAAAAGCATGACCAGATTGTGCCGACAATTTGCCTTTTGGCATTTTTAGATCTTTTCGAATAATTGAGTATAAGTATAAATGATTATCACAGTCGAAAGAGTTTTCTTCGTGATGTTGGGATAATATATCTTCTTTTGTAAGATATTGGTTGGCTGTATTGGTTTTTTGTAATTTTTTTACCTATGTCATATTTTTTCTCCTTTAGTTTAATATGTAGTATAATGATAACAATTTTAAAAATAAAAGTCAACAATTTTTTAAAAAAAATAATATTTGTTTTTACCTTCTTTTTTTGCTTTTTGCATTAATTCACTTGTTAGTTGAATATTTTTTTTATCTTCTAAGTCGTGATTATATTTTTTAAATGCGCTTGAAAAAGTAATTTTTGTTTTTTTATTTTTATAATTAAATTCATTTTTTACTATATCGTTATATAATGACTTAATATTATTTTTTATAGTATCAATATTATTGTTTTCTATAATAACAATAAATTCTTCACCCCCATATCTATATAATGTAGAGTTTTCTATTTTTTCTTTTAAATAGCTGCTTACTTGTTTTAAAATATAATCCCCAAAATCATATCCATATTTATCATTTATTGTTTTAAAATTATCAATATCTATAAAGCCAATAAAAAAATTTTCTTTTTTTTGAAAAAGAGTATCTATTTTTCTGTACATTAAGTATCGTAATGGAATTTGAGTTAATTGATCGTGTTGGTTTTTATATTCTAATATGAAAGATTTGTAGTCTGAAATTAAAATAAGTAATTCTTTTTGAAAACCTTCAAATTGATAAAGATTTTTTTTATACTGTATAGTACTTTTTTCTTCTGAAAATACAAGTTGGAAAATTTTTTTATTTAAAAAGTCTAGTTTTTCTGAATATTGATACTCAGAAACATTATTTTCAAGTAGATATTTGATATAACAGTTTGTTTGTTGCTTAAGAAATTTAAGTCTATCAATTGTAGAGTAGGTATAATAATTTTTTATAACATATTTCTTTAAAAGAATATGAGTTACTTCAATATGATTACTAATAACAGAATCTAAAAGTTTTAAATTTTGATTAATTGTTTTAAAATTTTTTTTCATTTTATGTAAAAAGCCTTTATTTTTTTTAATATATAGATTAACGGCTCTAATATTATTTTTCTTTATAATAGTATAAAAATAATCATTTTCAAGAAAATTTAAAAATATATGTTAAAATAAAAACAAAAATGATAAATTTTAATAACGACTACACAAAAGATTATACCCCAGAAGAAGACGGTTTTTATGGTGAAATTCATGCAATAGAATATGACTCAAATATTATAAATATAGAAATTTGGTTAAATTTACAAAAAGTACCAAATGCAAAAAAAATTAAAAAAGTACTGGAAAAGAATGTTAATAAAGTTTTAATTTTAAAAAGTATAAATGTTGAAGAAGAATATCAAGGTAAAGGATATGGATCAGAAATGTTTGAAGAAATGTTAAACGAAACATATCCAGAAGCAATAATTCTTTTGTGTGATAATGAAAATAAACAAAAAAATGGTTTTATCTTAGAAAAGTTTTATGAAGGATATGATTTTAAAAGAGTAAACAGTTTAAACTCTCCTTTGATGGTCTATCCAGAAGAGTTAGCTGATAAAATACTTAATGAATTAAAAAGGAAAAAAAGACCAAAGATATAAAAAAAGATATTCATTTTGTTCTAATTTAAATAATTCTTTATTAAACTTAAGTTTTTGTTTTCCTTATATTAAAATTTAAATTAACTATAATTCTAATTTTATAAATTTTTTTTGGTATATTTTCATAGTAAAATCCTATTTTAAACTTTATGAACAAAAAATGGAACTGGTTCTGCTCTTTTATGTGCAGTAGTTAAATGAAATTCAAGTATTTTATATTCCATTTCAGGATCAATATTTTTACCTTCTAAGAAATCATCAAGTACATCATAAGGAATTCCAGTTGAGTCTTCATCAAGTAATTGTTCATTTAATTCTTCAAGATCAGCAGTTGGAGCTTTATTCCATAATTTCTCAGGAGCACCTAGTTCTTTTGCAATAAGTCTCACTTGTCTTTTATTTAAACCATTTAAAACCAAAATATCACAAGCACCATCGCCAAATTTAGTATAAAAAGAAAGAATTCCTTCTGCATTATGATCTGTTCCTAAAACGATACCTTTATAAAAAGGTGCTAAATAATATTGAGCAACCATACGCATTCTTGCTTTCATGTTTCCTTTATTAAAATCTTTTTCAAAAGGTGTAAATTGTTGTCCATTATCTTTAAAGCTTTGCAATCCCTCTTGAGATAATATATCAGTTGCTTTACCAATATTAATTGTATGGGTTGCATGTGGTAAAATAAAATTTAAAGCAGCTTGTGCATCTTCTTCATCTTTTTGAACGTGTGCTGGAAGTCTTACCGCCACGAATTTCGATTCATAACCTTCATTAGTTAGTTCTTGCATCGCAATTTTAGCAAGTTTACCAGCAGTGGTAGAGTCAACGCCCCCTGAAATACCAAGGATAATTGCTTTTAATCCATGATTTTTAATATAACTTTTAAGAAAGTTAATACGATCTCTGATAGCTGATTTAACATCAAAATTTTCTGTTGGAATCACTCCAAAATCTTTTAATGCTTCTTTTTTTACATTTTTATATAAATCTTTGTTTTTTAAGTTAATCATATTTAATACTCCTTTTTATAATATATTAATAGTTTAAACTATTAAGTTGATATTGTCAACTAAATAATAAAAATATTTTTACAAGTATAAATAATATAAAATTAAAGAGTAAAAAAAAATATTTACATTTTAAAAATATAATGTTAATATAAGACAATGAAAAATAAATATGCATTTAAAAAAATAAAAAAAGATAATTCGGAAATATTTAAATCAATAAAGATTTTAAATATTGTTGATTATAGTTATTTTAAAAATTTTAATGATAAAGGTAAAAGTATTGACTTTGCAGTATCAGGTGAAAAAAATATTATAAATTTATTGTATAGTGATAATAACTTTGTTTTCACTGTAAATATAGATAAAGAGAAATATAAAAAGGAATTAAAAGAAATTGAAGAAGAAGGAACAGGTTGTTTTTATCTTGCTATTTACTTTGATTATAAAGGTTTGAAAATAGATAATGTGTCTATAGAAATTAGTAAAAAAGAAAATCCTTTAAAAAACTTAACTGAAAAAGAGTATAAAGATTTTATGGCTGATGTAAAAAAAAGAGCATCAGAATTTGAGCAATTATTTGAAGATTAGAAAGAGGTAATAATGAGTGATAATAATTATGATTTAAAAAAATGTTTATGTTGCGGTGAAAAAATAAAATTTGAAAATCTTTTTTCAAAAGTAAAACTTCTACATTCAAATACACCTGATAAAGAAATAGAAAGTCTTCAAAAAGAAGGTTTTCAAGTGGATGCTAATACTGTAGTTATAAAGTGTCCTACAAAAGGTTGTACTCTATCCTTGTTATCAGGAGTTCCTAATAATTGCACATTACGTGAATTAAAAGAAGATATTGTATCAGTTTGGAATAAACGTTCTTCAAAAGATCTTCAAAAAGATACTTGCCCTTCATGTGGTGGTGAACAAATATTTGAAGAACATGAATCAATACATAAATCTCATACAAGAAAACAAGGTATTTATACTGTTAATTGTTATTCTAAAGAAAACGGTATGGATTGTGGATTATCATTAGATGTTGATATTGGTTTAAATGATGAAGAGTTAACAGAAGAAAAAGCTAAATTAATTGTAAAAGAAACATTTCAGTTTTTAAATAAAAATAAGAATAAATAATTTAATTAATTATTTATTTTATTTATAATAGATAAAAATAATGGAGAAAACTATGTCAAAAATAAAACTATTAATACTTACTGTTGTATCAATGTTTACTTTAAGTGCTTGTACAACAAACACTTATGTTATTAGTAATCAAACAATTGAAATCAACAATGATCAGAATGTAAAAGAAGTTATTGAAGAGAAAATAATAAAAAATGATAAAATTCTTTATTATAATAAAGAAATTAATGATGTAAAAAATAAAGATGAATATTTAAAGAAAAGACATTATAAAAAGTTAAAAAAAAGAAAAATGAAAGAATTTTTTAAAGGAACAGATGAATTAAAAATAAAAAATCACTGTAAAAGATGTAATAAATGTAATTCAGAAAAATGTACTCAAAAAAAAGATAGTATAGAAAAAGCAAAAAAGTTTTTAGGTATTAGTGATTCTGATAGAGTAAAATTACATAAAGAAAATGTCGGTATTTTTAAAAAAGAAGTGAATAATTGTAATAAAAACAAAAGTAATTCATGTAAACATTAATAGGAGTTAAAAATGAAATACATATTAGCTGTAATATCTATTATATTTTTTGTTTCAGGTTGTTCATCAAGTCAGGCACAAAAAACCACCATGCAAAAAATAGATGAAACAAAAGAAAATACGGATGTATATTTAGTATATTCAAAGTATAAAACTGAAACTCATAATGGTGAGGTAATTCAAAATTATAATTCAGGGTATGATTTATTGACTTTAAATCATGATGCTTTTATAAAAACAAAGGAATATACTTTATCTATAAACAAAAAACATAATAAACTATCAAGTGATTTAATGAAAGATTCAGTTAGAGTGAATGTAAATTTTGAAAGTATTATAGGAAATGTGAGTAATAACGAATTTGTCGCTTTTTCTAAAAAATTGAATAAAAATATGAAGTCTAAGATAGAAAGTGAAAATAACCTTGTGTTGTTTAATAATTATATGAGTAGTACATATAAAAGAGAATCAATTTCAATTAGTAGAAAACTAATAACAGAGGTGACTATTTATATATTTCAAGTTAATACAGAAAAAACAAATTTAAGAGCATTAACAAAATTTTGCTTTCAAGGTCAAGATTTTAATCTTACTGCTTTAACTTGTGTTGAATCAAATAATATGAAACTTTTTTAACTTGACAATTATAAAAAAATAAGAACTTTTATTTTACCGAAAACTCCTTTATCTTTGATAATGGAGTTTTTTATTATATAGGAGAAAAAAATGAAAAATTGTTTAAACTGTAATAGTGAAGTATCATTAGAAGAATTATTTAATTGTAAAAATATTACAATAGATAACGAAAGTGAAAGTGTATTCTTAAAAATATGTTGTCCATATTGTACATTATCAATATTCTCTTCTGTTGAGTATCCTGATGATGAATTAATAAAAAATACTATAATTAAAGAATGGAATGATAGAGTTGAAGAAAAAAAGAAAAATTCTTGTATAAAATGTTCTGGTATACAAAATCAAAAAAATATAAGTGATTGGATGATAAAACAAGAAGGTTTAAATCAATATGAGTATATTTGCGAAGAATCTAAGTATGGAAAGGGATGTGGATTAAGTATTTTTGTTGACGCTAATAATGAAAATGAAGCCCTAAAGAAAATAATAGAGTAAATTATATAAAAAAATAGTATAAAAAATTTACAAAATTAAAAAATTGTATAGTTTTAAAAAAGAATACAAAATTATTATAAAAAAAGAGGTAAGAAAAATGTTAAAAAAAAGTATATTAACACTATTAATAGGCTCTAAGATATTAACTTTAGTGGTTTCGCATCTATTTATGCTGGAACAACTCTTGACGATGACGAATCACTTTATGGGCTTTTAACTGTTCCTAATTTCTCCGATCAAACTTGATCATCGTGTTCTTTTTGTTAAAATAGTTTAACAGAAAAAGTGAATAACGCTGTTAAAATAATGAAAGTATCTGCTTTCTTTTTTTTTGTTTTTTTGTTATTATTAAGAAGTAAATAAACAACAAGAGAATAAAATATGATTATATGTTTATGTAAAAATATATCCTCAAAAAAAGTTGAAGAACTTTATTGTTCTGGTTTGTCAAAAAAAGAAATAAAAAATTTAACAGGTATCACAAGACAATGTGGAACTTGTAAATATTGCTTTGATGAAAAAATAGAAAATATAGAGAAAAAAATATGTTATAATAATAAAAAAGAGTAAAAAATATGAATAATAATAAAGTTTTAAAAAATTTAAATGATATATACAGTAAAGGTTTAGAATTAATAAAAAATGATAAAATAGAAGATCTTTTAAAACATCGTTATTTATTTGATAGACCAGAATTTTTAAAGAAACTAAAAAAAGATTTTGAGTATTCTAAAGAATTTTTACCAAAAGATTTACTTGAAATAGAAAAAAAAGTAATTGAAAATCTTGAGCAACAAGTAAATAGATTTAAAAAAAGATATAATAACAAAGAAGATGTTGTAACATTAAATAAAGAAATTAATAAGCTTGTAGATAAATATTTAGAAACAGTAAAGGAATCTGATACTAAAGATTTATACATAGAAATATTAACAGATACTGAAAATTCAAAGAGATTTGTGGATTATTTATATAATGAGTTAAAATTAGAAAATAACAGTATTAACTTACATTATAAAGGTAGTAATATAGGTGAAAAAGTACAACATACATATACAATGAAAAGTTCTGATTATGAAAAATTTTGTAAAAAGTTTATAGAATTAAAAGAAAAACATAAAAATATGTTTTCTGGAAGAATAAAAATGGATTTTGTTCCTCCACTTTTGACTCATGAAATAACAAATAATGATATAAATGCTTTGGCAGAAGAAAATGGCGGATTCATTAACTCAAGAAATCTTGGTCTTGGTAGCATGTACTTTTCATACAGTGATTCATTAAACCAAAACTCAGACATATTACCTGATGAAGAATTAAAATTAAATATAAATAAAGCATTTCACGAGTTATTTAAAAATTATAGTAAGAGTCAAAATGATGGTTTATTTAAAAAATGTAATTATGTATATTCAGATGAAGCTTCTGATTTAGATGGTGAAGATGTAAATATAAAAACTGAAATAATGTATTACAATAAGTTAAATAAATCTCAACAACAAAAAAATAAAAATAATTAAAAAAAAGTGTTGACAAATAAAATAAAGGTGATTATAATGTAAGTCCAAGTAGGGGAAACTAAGAAAAAAGGCTGAAAACCTTTTTTTGTTAATTAGTTTTCAAAAAAGGAAACGGATCTCTACCCGTTTTAAAATCTCTTTACTTTACGTTCGGTGGGAGAGCATTTATGTATAGTAGACTACCGAAGAAGATTTTTGACCACTTAGGTTGTTATTCTTCAATAAGTAGGTAGGTTCCAAGTAGTGAATTTGACGGTTCAAGTTTGGAATTAAGTTAGGGATTAAATATGAGGTATACGTCAATATATTTTCTGTTTAATCTTACCTGATTGTTTAGGGTGTTTGTTATGGGAAGAACGATAAACTTACAGAATGTAATAATATGTTCTGCAAATCAAACATTCGGTGTTACTAAGATTGAGCTTAGTTTTATATTGTTAAAGCAATATAAAGCCCCGAAAGGGTTAAAGTGGAGGCTTATGCAGAAGTCAAAGCTTTAAATGTGAATAGCGAGCAGTTTGCTCCTGAATCGCTTGAAACATAGAATTAGTAACATGATAGGTGCAAAAATAGCTTGTTGCCCCTTAAACGAACAAGTAGCTTAGGTAGTGAAGTGTTTTAGCAACACGTTCAGCATGGTCAAAAGCCAATCACTACAGGTTTAATGCGAAGAGCTGATGTCATTAAACTAACCAATTTTAAATAAGAAAAGCAACCTATTTAGGTTGCTTTTTTTTATTTTATATAAGTTATAGTTTGTTTTTTCTTTTTGTTTGTGGTTTTAATTCGTTTTCTAAAATTTTTGTAGCTTTATTAATAGAGTCAAGAATTTCATCAAAATCATTCTTATCTTTTCCAATATTAACAATATCATTGTTTTCACTAAGCATATTAAATTTTGATAATATGGTAATATGATCATCCTCTTTATGTTCTAATATTTTAAATTTACTACGTTCATAATCTTTAAAAATACTGATTTTTCTATTATTTGTTTTTAAATGAATAAGCTCATTATCGCATAGATGTATTTTTTTATTTATATCAAAATCTCCGATTTTAATTTCATCATCTGTTTTATTATGTTTTTTTATTAAAATATCTCTTGATAAATTAAAGAGATTGGATAGTTTTTTTAATATTTTTTCATGTTTAATAGAGTTTGACATTTTTTTTCCTTTTTCTAAATTTTAACATATATTTTTTTATTGACAAATTAAATAAAAAATATTATAATAGTTAATATTAAAGTAAAATATTAAAAATAAAGGAAAAAAATGAAAATATTAATGACACAATCTTATTATACTTATTATCTATCATAGACGAATAACTCGCCTGTGAGAGTTGTTCGTATGCAACTCTCAAAGGTAATAAGAAAAGTCATATCAAGACCTTTGAGAGAAATCTTAAAGGTCTTTTTTATGCGATTTTTTCGTAGGGAGTAGTCAACTCTAAATATAATGTAAGTATTTGATTTAATTAAAATTATTTAAAAAAAAATAAAAAAAAGTATTGACAAATTATTTTTTAACGATTATAATGAGAAACATAAGATAAGAAATAAAAAAAAACAAAATTTTAAATAAGGAAAATATTATGAATATCAACTATCGTTATTATTATAAAAATTAATTCAATAAGTTAACAGTATTGTAGGTTAGCTTATTGGTAAAGCTAACCTACAAGTAAACGATAGTAATAGAAACTTGTAGGTTACAAAAGACTTGCAAGTTTTTTTTTATGTAAAAAACATGGATAAGTAGGGAAGTGGTCAAACCCGACTGACTGTAAATCAGTTGCCCCGTGCTTCGTAGGTTCGAATCCTACCTTATCCACCAATGGAGAGTTAGTCACGTAGGGGGCGTGAGCGGTCTGTAAAACCGTTAGTCCGAAAGGATTCCCGAAGGTTCGACTCCTTCATTCTCCACCATAAGTAAAATGGATTATTAGCCGCTTTTTAATAATTTTTCAAACTTGATCATTGATCAAAAAATTTA
>CETM01198266.1_pt1 | contig 17696 bp, 13 predicted proteins | sample 361451 | NCBI WGS metagenome assembly CETM01 (sample SAMEA2622690, study PRJEB7988) | marine metagenome | isolation source: saline water (ENVO:00002010), including
AATGCTTGCAACAAGCTAAAAGCTTAATTAATCATTGTGGCAATGAAATTAATCCAACATTTTGTCGATGGCAAAATTTTTAAAGGAACTTCAAAAAGAAGTGGAAAAGTTTTTAATCCAGCAACTGGTGAGCAGAGCGCAGATGTAAGTCTTGCAACAAAAGACGATGTGAACAAGGCAGTTTCTTCTGCAAAAAAATCTTTTTTAAGTTGGTCTCAAAAAACTCCTTTATTTAGAGCAAGAGTATTATTTAAATACAAAGAATTGATAGAGAAAAACTCTGATGAATTAACGAAAATTATAGTTTCCGAACATGGAAAAGTTTATGAGGATGCAAAAGGTTCTTTAACTAGAGGGCTAGAGGTAGTCGAGTTCGCATGTGGAATTCCTCAACTACTAAAAGGAGAGTTTACAGAAAATGTGGGGACTAATGTTGATAGCTGGTCAATGAGGCAACCATTAGGGGTTTGTGCAGGCATAACACCATTTAATTTCCCAGCCATGGTTCCAATGTGGATGTTTCCAATTGCAATAGCTTGTGGAAATACTTTTGTATTAAAGCCATCAGAAAAAGATCCAACTTGTTCAATGAAATTAGCTGAATTATTTTTAGAAGCAGGATTACCAGCAGGTGTATTTAATGTTGTGAATGGAGATAAAGAAGCTGTGGATGCCATAATAAACAATAAAGATATTTCAGCAGTAAGTTTTGTTGGGTCAACACCAGTAGCAAAATATATATATGAAAATTGTGCAAAAAATGAAAAAAGAGTTCAGGCTTTAGGTGGAGCCAAAAATCATTGCGTTGTGATGCCAGATGCAGATTTAGATCAAGCAGTGAATGGATTAATAGGTGCTGCCTATGGTTCAGCAGGAGAAAGATGTATGGCCCAATCTGTTGCTGTTGCAGTTGGAAAAATTGGCGATCCATTAGTAAAAAGTTTATCTAAAAAAGTTGAGTCATTAAAAATAGGTCCTGGATTAGATAAAAAATCTGAAATGGGACCATTGGTGACAAAAGAACATCTAAATAAAGTTAAAAAATATGTGGATATTGGAGTGAAAGAAGGAGCCGAACTTGTAGTAGATGGAAGAAATTTAAAACTACAAGGTTATGATAACGGATTTTATATGGGAGGATGTTTATTTGATAAAGTTAAAAAAAATATGAGAATATATAAAGAGGAAATATTTGGCCCAGTTTTGTCTGTGGTTCGTACAAAAGATTACAATGAAGCTTTAAATTTGGTTAATGATCATGAATTTGGAAATGGTGTTAGTATTTTTACTCGAGATGGAGACACAGGAAGATCTTTCGCCAGCAATGTAAAAATTGGCATGGTGGGTATTAATATACCTATACCAGTTCCTGTAGCTTTCCATAGCTTCGGAGGATGGAAAAGATCTCTTTTTGGGGATCAGCATATGCATGGTCCAGAAGGAGTAAGGTTTTATACTAAATTAAAAACAATAACTTCTAGATGGCCATCAGGAATAAAGTCTGATCCAGAATTTATTATGCCAACAATGAAATAATAATGAAAAATAAAATTTCTCTTATTGGAGCAGGACAGATCGGAGGTACTCTAGCTCACTTAATTGCTATAAAAGAGCTCGGTGATGTGGTTTTGTTTGACGTCGCGGAGGGTATAGCAAAAGGTAAAGCTTTAGATATCGCACAATCTTCTGGCGTGAGTGGTTCCAGTACAAACTTGTTAGGTACTAATAATTATAAAGATATAGGGGATTCCGATGTAATAATTATTACTGCTGGTGTTCCTAGAAAACCAGGAATGAGCAGAGATGATTTATTGGGAATAAATTTAAAAATTATAAAACAAGTTGCTGATGGTATAAAGAAAAACTCTCCCAAGTCATTTGTAATATGTATAACAAATCCTCTAGATGTAATTGTAATGGCTTTACAAAAATACTCAGGTCTACACCCCAAAAAAATTGTTGGTATGGCAGGAATTTTAGACTCATCAAGATTTAAATATTTTCTCTCTCAAGAATTAAAAATTCCAATAAAAAAAATAAATTCCTTAGTTCTAGGGGGACATGGCGATACAATGGTTCCAGTTCCCAATCATACTTTAATTGATGGAAAGCCATTAACTCAAATGGTGAAGGAAAATAAAATATCCCAAGCGAAATTAAATTCAATAATTGAAAGAACACGAAAAGGTGGTGCCGAAATTGTAAAATTTTTAGAAAAGGGTTCAGCTTATTATGCTCCTGCAGCTTCAGGAATTGAAATGGCAGAGTCATTTTTAAAAGATCAAAAAAAAATATTACCATGCGCAGCTTCCTTGAATGGAGAGTATGGGTTTAAAGATTTATACGCAGGTGTTCCTGCAATGATAGGGAAAAATGGCGTCGAAAAAATCGAGGAAATTAATCTCAGCGAAGATGAAAAAAAACAATTTGAAGTATCAGTTAATTCTGTAAAGGATTTATATAGTGTTGCTAAAAAAATAGATCCTAGTTTATAAATTGTTATCTTTTTTATAAATACAGAGTATATTTTTTCCAGCGGTATAACCTATTAAAAAATCAATTATTACTGTAAATGGTGTAAAAATTTTATCCCATAATAAAATTTTGAAAGGTGTAGGATAAACATCCTTTTTAAAGAAAATATTATTTAAAAAATAAAGGAAGTATCCAAAAAAATCTAAATAAATTAATTTTTCTAATTTTAAATTTTTAAATTTATTCTGTTTGAAAAAATTAATATTATATCTTCTACAATGACCTATTGCCTTATCAAATTCACTATAAAGTTTTTGATGAGCGGGAACTAATATAATTAGGTGGCCGTTTTGATTTAGTTTTTTTTCCGCCATCATTATTTCATCTTTATCTCTTTCTATATGCTCTAAAACATTTAAATAAATAATTGTATCGAAGGTTCCCTGAATTTCGTTAACTTTTTTATTAGTAATATTTATATTTTTGAAATTTTTAAATTTTTCATTTAAAATTTCATTATTTTTTTCGTCTAGATCACTAATAACTATTTCTTTAAAGTTTGATTGATAATTTGTTGTAAAACTACCAATTCCCGCACCTATTTCTAAAAACTTTCCTTTGAAATATTTTTTTGTTTTAAAATAAATATATTTTCTCCAAATTTTTGCTTTATCAAATAGTTCTAATTCTGCGCCAGGATATTTCATCTGATTTTATTTATCATTATTTCTTTGCAACTACACCTAAATATATTATTAATGTTTTTAGTGTATTTAAATAAATTTAAAGAACTACTAAAAAAGAATTTATTAGCAATTTTAATAACTATTTTTGCTTTTTATATAAACAAAATCTATGCAAATTTAGGGGTATTTCCAATAGATACTTTCTTTCATTTTGATGCAGGTTTTAATGTTATGAAAGGTTATTTTCCAATAAAAGATTACTGGATCGTTTCTGGAATTATACCCGATCTTTTGCAAGCTTTCTTTTTTAAGATTTTTGGAGTGAGTTGGAGCAGTCATGTTATGCATGCCTCAATCTTTAATAGTTTTATATCCCTTGCTACTTTTTTTTTATTACAAAATATTGGCTTGAATAAAATATATTCTTTTTTTTATTCTGTATGCTTTTCAATTTTGGCATATCCGATAAGTGGTACGCCATTTGTAGATCACCATGCTATCTTTTTATCTTTAATTGGTATTTATTTTTTTATTTTTTCTATAAAAACTGAGAAAAATTATTTTTGGTCATTAATGATGTTTTTTTTCGCAATATCTTTTCTTTCAAAGCAAGTACCAATATCCTATATTTTCATCTTAGTCAGTGCTTTGATTGTATTTTATTCTTTATTATTAAAAAATATTGACCCTTTAAAACACTACTTTTTTTCTTTATTTTTAATTTTAATATTCATTTATATATTATTAATTATTTTTAAAATTAGCTTTCAAGATTTTTTAATCCAATATATCTTTTACCCTCCAAGCATTGGTACATCAAGGTTTCAAAATATTATTGAAAATTTTTCATTCATTGGTTTAATAGATGAGTTTAAATTTATATTTATACCATTATCAATTTTGTTTTATTTAAATTTTAAAAGAGTTCTAAAAAATAAAAATTACTTAAAAAATAAAAACTTTTTTTTCTTTATGAGTATTTTTATATTTTCTGGATGTTTGATATTTCATCAAACTATTACCCTAAATCAAAATTTAACATATTTTCTATCGATTATATTATTTGCTTTTTTACATAATGATCTTTTACAAAATTTTAAAAAAAGAAACAAATTAACAACTTTATTTATTTTATTTGCAGTAGTTTTTATTACTGTTGATATTCATCTATCTTATAATGAAACTAGAAAATTTCATGAATTGCGGTATGTAGATTTTAAAAAATCCAAAGACGCATCAGTAATTGATAATAAATTCAAAAATTTAAGGTGGATAACGCCATCAAAAAAAGATGAGGTAAGTGCAGAAATTGAGTTTATTAAGGAAACAATTGAAAAATTAAAAAATGATCCAAGAAAAAAAATGATTATTACCCACTATCAGTTTCTCTCCTCTTTATTGAATGAATATTTTTTTCAACCCAGTAGATCTTATACCTTAAATGGTGCCAGCTTTCCTTTAAAAGACAATAAATTTTTTGAAGATTATAAAATCTTTTTTAATAAAAAAGTAAAAAATAATAATATAGATGTAATTTATTTAATAGATAACAAAGAAATAAATGATCGTGTTGTTACAGAATATTTAAAGTCTGGTTGCATCAAAGACACTAGGAATATTTCAGGAATTAAAACTTTTGAAATTAATAAAAATTGTTAATTAATATTATTTAATTTCAGAATTTATTTTATTCAAAAATTGCTTTATTAATAAAGCATCTTCTTCATTAAGAATTCTCTCTTTTTTAACAGCACTTCTCATTTCTTTTCTGATTTTATTTTTAACAACTTCTATATTTTCTTTTGATTTCAGGTTATTTAGCCTTTCTTCAAACTGCCGAATTTTTACTCCAATTGTTAACTGAAACAATAGAAAAATAACCAGACTTAAAAAAATAGTTTTATATACAAAACTTTTCATTGTTTTTTATAAACCTCATATATCTTAGTACCATCTATTATAAATTCATCAATCTTTTTAAAATTTTTTGGAATATCATATTTTTTATTATATTTTTTATCAACTTCAGAGGTATAATTTGTATATATAAAATCGGCCTTATCATACTCTTGTCCAACTATATTTATTCTACTTCTTTTTTCAGCATCAATTAATGAAAGACTTCGTTCAATTGGAAGATATGAAGCAACACCAATATAAATTTTCTGCTTTTCAATATTGTCGTCTAAAATTTTTTCTAAAAATCTAACACCAGATGTACCCATGTAATCAACTTCAAACTTGTTTTTAAACTTATTAGAAACAAGACTATTAAAATAAATATTTTGGTAAGGATGATAAACTACCATTTTGTAAACAATCCCAGTAATTAAAATACCTATAATTAAATTAAAATAATTTTTTCTTGTCTTTGATTTTAATTTTGAAAATAAAATAAATATTCCGTAAGTTGATATATAAATAATGAATGTGTTTATAAAATAAATTTGTCTCCAGCTATTATATAAAGTTATGTTAAAAATAATTAAATAGAAAATAATTACTAAAAAATTAAACAAAATATAAAAATCTTTTTCTTCGTTTTTACTTCGCCAAAAATCTGGGTAGGTTGAATTTTCTTTTATATTAAAAAATCTTCTAAATAGCCTTATCGTTTGATTTAACAATCCATAAAAGAAAAAAATAATATATAGCGTTGGAGTAGAAATAATGATCCAAACTGGAATATAATAGTAAGGCAAGAATTTACTATTTATATATTCCCCGTTAAATAACATCATTGTCTCGTTAAGAAGATTTTGAGCAGAAATTAAAAACATAAAAAATTGTTGAAAAGGAGAGTCCCAAAGATAAGGCCAATGTAAAAATATAAATAAAAAATAAAAAAATATATAATATGATAATATATAAACTATTTTTAATTTATTTATTTTCATATAATTTGATAAAAAAAATATCAACACGAACGATAATGGAAAAAATATAGCTATAATTCTTGTAGACGTACAAAGAGCAGAAAATAAAGCAAACAATATAATAGTTTTATAATTTTTCTTATCTAAGGCCTCAAAACAAAAATATAATGTTATAGTTACAAGTGATAAAAAAAGTATATCTTTATTATTATAAAAACTAGCTCCATATATTCTTGGTGAAAGGATATAAAAACATGTGCCAATTAATGAAATATTAAAATTATTAAATCTATTTTTTAAGATTTTATAAAAGAAAATTGAGCTTAAAAAAAAGGTAAAAAAAATTCCAAAATGTCTAAGGTAAAAATAATTTTGTGAACTTTCAATATTTGCCAAAACCTCTATCAAAGCAAAAGGAACATCAAAAACAATTCCATACATTGGAAAGTCCTTGGCAGTAAGTAATGACATGCCTTTAATATCGTTAAATCTAATTGTTGCTTGATTAGCAATTTCATTAAAAGGCGTATTTTCCAAAATTTGTGCTAACCAGTAAAGACCAGATGATCTTGAAAATTCCTCATCTATTGAAATACCATAGTCTTTAAATGTAAGACAGCCAATTAGCAGTATAAATGAAAAAAAAAGTATTATTATAATCCTGTTATTTTTTTTTTTATGTTTAAAAAAATTCACTTTATTTTTCTGTTTTATAAGACTAATAATTTATTTGTTTCAAAATTATAAGGTTTTTTTATGTTAAACAATTAATATATTTTATAATGAATATACATGAACACCAGGCCAAGGAAATATTAAAGGAATTTGGAGCACCAGTTTCGAATGGTGTGGTTATTTACGAATCTAAAGAAATAGAAGAAAAAATAAAAATACTTAATACAGAAAATGTAGTTTTAAAAGCTCAAATCCATGCTGGAGGAAGAGGTAAAGCAGGTGGGGTAAAACTAATCAAAAGATCAGAAGCGAAAACAGAGGGAGCTAAAATGTTTGGCAAAGTTCTTATAACACATCAGACAGGTCCCGAGGGTAAAGAAGTTAAAAGAATTTATATTCAAGAAGCTTATGATATCGAGAAAGAGTTATACATCTCTTGTTTGATAGATAGAGAGAGTTCAAAAATTGCATTTATAAGTAGTACCGAAGGAGGTGTAGATATTGAGTCTGTAGCAAAAAAAAATCCTGAAAAAATTCTAACTACAAAAATTGATTTAAAAGAAGCACTTTCTTCTGAAGATATAGAAAAAGTTATTAAAATATTTTCTTTAAACTCTGATCAAAAAAAAGATGCAAAAAATTTATTAAATGCATTATTTAATATTTTAATTCAAAAAGATGCCTCTCTAATTGAAATTAATCCACTTGTAATAACAAAACAAAAAAAACTCATTTGTCTGGACGCAAAAATGAATTTCGATGATAATGCATTATATAGAAGACCAGAAGTTTTAAAATTAAGAGATCTTAACGAAGAAGAGCCTGCTGAGATTAAAGCAAGCAAATTTGGTTTAGCTTATATAAAGCTGAATGGTTCAATTGGATGCATGGTAAATGGAGCTGGACTAGCAATGGCAACTATGGACATAATTAAATTGTATGGTCAGGAGCCAGCTAATTTTTTAGATGTTGGTGGGGGAGCTTCAAAAGAGCAAGTAATAGAAGCTTTTAAATTAATTTTATCTGACAAAAAAGTTGAGGGAATTCTAATAAATATTTTTGGAGGAATAATGAGGTGCGATGTTCTTGCTCAAGGAGTAGTTGAAGCAGCAAAAGAAACTAATATTAAAGTTCCATTAGTAGTAAGACTTGCTGGTACAAATTTTGAAAAGGGAAAAGAAATTTTAGAAAAATCTGGTTTAAAAATTTCTTCAGCCTCTGATTTAAATGATGCAGCAAAAAAAATAGTGGATGAAATAAAATAAACAAATGTCAGTTCTGGTTAATAAAAATACTAAAGTTATATGTCAGGGTTTTACAGGAACTCACGGATCTTTTCACTCAGAACAATCAATAAAGTATGGAACAAAATTAGTTGGTGGTGTTACCCCAAAAAAAGGAGGGCAAAAACATCTTGGCCTTCCTGTTTTTAACACTGTTATAGAAGCAAAAGAAAAAACAGGAGCAAGTGCTTCGATGATCTATGTTCCTCCAAAGTTTGCTTCAGAAGCTATACTGGAGGCCATTAATGCAAATATAGACTTAATAGTTTGTATAACTGAAGGCATACCAGTCTTTGATATGATGAAAGTTAAACAAGCATTAAAAAAAAGCAAAAGTAGATTAATAGGACCAAATTGTCCTGGAATTATAACCCCTAAAGAATGCAAAATAGGAATTATGCCTGGTAACATACACAAAAAAGGTTCTGTAGGAATCGTATCAAGATCTGGAACGCTAACATATGAAGCAGTAGCCCAAACATCACAAAATGGATTAGGACAATCAACTTGTATAGGCATAGGAGGAGATCCAATTAACGGAACAAATTTTATTGACTGTCTAGAACTTTTTCTGAAGGATGACGATACTCATTCAATAGTAATGATAGGAGAAATTGGTGGCTCAGCAGAGGAAGAAGCAGCTGAATTCTTAAAAAGATCTAAAATAAAAAAACCTACAGTTGGTTTTGTCGCAGGACTTACAGCTCCGCCAGGAAGAAGAATGGGACATGCTGGCGCAATTATATCTGGTGGTAAGGGTGGCGCACAGGATAAAATAGAGCTAATGAAATCAGCTGGAATTACTATATCAAAATCCCCCGCTGATATTGGCAAAACACTTTATTCTAAACTTAAAAGTTAAATTTTGGATTTTTGTGTTAATATATAAATTATAAATAATGTCATCTAATAAAAATAATAATATTTTTGAAAAAACCTCTTTTTTAGGTGGTAACAGTTCAGAATTTGTTGAGACTTTATATGCAGATTACCTAAATAATCCAGACACTCTTCCAGAAGAATGGAGAAATTTTTTTGATGGACTTAACGAAAAAAGAGATAAAATCCTAAGTAATGTAAATGGACCCAGTTGGTCTCCAAAAAAAAAGATAAAATACTTCCCAGATAATATTTATAAAAAAAAAGATAAAGAAAATAAAGACCTACAAGATTCTATTAGCGCTGAAAATGTTTTAGAATCTGCCAAAAATTCTGTTAGAGCAAACATGTTAGTTAGAGCCTACAGAATAAGAGGACATCTAATTTCAAACTTGGATCCATTAGGTTTGCAAAAAAGAGAAGAACACTCTGAATTAAAACCTGAAAATTATGGATTTACAAAAAAAGATTTTAATAAAAGAATATTTATGGATGGGGTTCTGGGAATACAAACAGCATCTTTAAGTGAAATTTTGTCAATTTCAAAAAATATATACTGTAAAAATATCGGTTTTGAATTCATGCATATGTCTGATCCTGAGGAGAGGCAATGGGTCAGAGATAGAATTGAAGGAAAAGAAAAAATAATTAAATTTACAGAAAATGGCAAGAGAGCAATACTCAATAAATTAGTTGAAGCTGAGGGATTTGAAAAATTTTTACACGTTAAATTTGTGGGTACAAAAAGATTTGGATTAGATGGTGGAGAGTCTCTTATACCAGCTTTAGAACAAATAATTAAAAGAGGAGGACACCTAGGAGTAAAGGAAGTAAAAATCGGAATGCCACACAGAGGAAGATTAAATGTACTTGCAAATATGTTGCAAAAACCATTCAAGGCTATCTTTAAAGAATTTTTTGGTCAGAGTATTACTTCAAAAAAAGATTTTGAAGGAGATGTAAAATATCATTTAGGCGCATCAGCCAATAGGGAGTTTGATGGCAACTTAGTACATATAAGTTTAACTGATAATCCATCACATTTAGAAGCTGTAAATCCAGTTGTACTAGGACAAGTCAGAGCTAAACAATATTTTCATAAAGATAAAGAAAGAAAAAAAGTTATACCTGTTTTAATTCATGGAGACGCAGCATTTGCTGGTCAAGGTGTAGTTGCAGAATGTTTTGCAATGTCAGGATTACCTGGACATAACACTGGAGGTACAATTCATATTATTGTTAATAATCAAATAGGTTTTACAACAGCACCAAGATTTGCAAGATCTTCACCTTATCCTTCTGATTTAGCAAAGATGGTTCAAGCACCCATTCTTCATGTAAATGGAGATGATCCAGAGGCAGTCGTTCATTGTGCAAAAATTGCAACTGAATTTAGACAAAAGTTTAACAGAGATGTAGTGATCGATATGGTTTGTTATCGTAGATTTGGTCATAATGAAGGAGATGAACCATCTTTTACACAGCCTTTAATGTACAAAAAAATTAGAAGTCATCCAACAACTCTTCAAACATATGGACAGAAATTAATTAATGAAGGTTTAATTTCTCAGAAAGATTTAGAAAATAGAAAAAAAGAATTTAAAGATTTTTTAAATAAAGAATTTACTGGAGCCAAAGATTATAAAGTTAAGATGAAATGGTTTGATGGCGTATGGTCTAGATTTAAACCTGAGGTAGGCAAGGACAGAAGAGGTATTACAGGAGTAGACAGAAAAGAGTTGATATCAATAGGGAAAAAAATTACCACAATACCTGAAAATTTTAACGTACATAAAACTCTATTGAAGATTTTTGAAAACAAAAAAAAAATGTTCATAGAAAATTACCCTATTGATTGGTCTACAGCTGAAACATTGGCATTTGGAACCCTTTTGAATGATGGTTTTTCAGTAAGACTGTCTGGTCAAGATTCAGGCAGAGGAACTTTTAGCCAAAGACATTCTGTTTTAAGAAACCAAGATAATCACGAAAGATATGTTCCTTTACAAAATATATCTAACCAGCAAAAAAAATTTGAAGTAATAGACAGCCTTTTATCAGAATTAGGTGTTTTGGGTTTTGAATTTGGTTATTCACTTTCAGAACCAGAAACATTAGTTTTATGGGAAGCTCAATTTGGAGATTTTGCAAACGGCGCTCAAGTTGTAATTGATCAGTTCATAGCCTCTGGGGAGTCCAAGTGGTCCAGAGCAAGTGGTTTAGTAATGCTATTGCCACATGGCTATGAGGGACAAGGTCCTGAGCATTCATCAGCAAGATTAGAAAGATTTTTACAATTATGTTCTCAAGATAATTTACAAGTAGTGAACTGCACTACCCCAGCAAATTACTTCCATGTTTTACGAAGACAAATGCATAGAGATTTTAGAAAACCTTTAGTAGTAATGACACCTAAATCATTATTAAGACATAAGAGATGTGTTTCTAGTCTAGAAGATTTTACAAAAAAAAATTCTTTCCATAGAATCTTAGAAGACCATGCTTATTTAGATGGGAGTAAACTTATCGAGCTAAAAAAAGATAATAAAATAAAAAAAGTTGTAATGTGCACTGGAAAAATTTATTTTGATTTAATTGAGGCTAGAGAAAAAGCACAAGATGATAAAGTCGTTTTTATAAGAATAGAACAATTATATCCTTTTCCAGTAAAGCAGCTAGGTAAACAACTTAAAAGATATGGGAATGCAAAATTTTATTGGTGCCAAGAGGAACCTATGAATATGGGAGCCTGGAATACTGCGCGACATTATATTGATAGAACTTTGGATATCATTCAAGTAAAAGGCGAAAAGGTTAAATATGCAGGTAGAAATGCTGCGGCATCGCCAGCCACAGGAAATTTAAATAAACATCTTGCAGAACAAAAAGAAATATTAGAAAAGGTAATTAGTAATTAAATGTCAGAAAAAATAGTAGTCCCAGCTTTAGGAGAGTCCGTCACAGAAGCCACGGTTTCTAAGTGGTTAAAATCAGTTGGTGAAAAAGTTGACTCTGATGAACCTCTTGTGGAATTAGAAACAGATAAGGTAAATGTTGAGGTGCCTTCTCCCTCGAGTGGAGTTTTAGAAAAAATAGATGTTAAAGAAGGTTCAACCGTAGAAGTTGGAGCTCTTTTAGGAAGAGTAGGCGAAAGTAATTCAAAAACGATTGATGCAAGTTCAGCTATAGAAAAAAAATATACGCCCCCTAAAAAGAAAGAAGAGCCGATCAGTCTATATGAAGAAAAAATTCAAGAAGATAAAGAAGACGAAAAAGTAAAAGTAGAAAAACCAAAAAAAATTAATATTAAAAATAAAAGTACTAATGGAAAAGAACCTCTAATTTTAGAAGAACAAAATAATGAAGAACCTGCTCTTATTTTAGCAGAAGAATACGAACCCAAAAAGCCGCAAAAGACAATGGCCGCCTCACCTTCAGCAAGAAAAATTGCCCAAGAAAGAAATATTAATCTTAATGAAATAAAAGGTAGTGGAAAACGTGGGATGGTTATGAAGGGAGATCTTTTAGATCTCATGGGATCTAAACCTGGGCCAAATCTTAAAAAAGTTAAAGATGGACCAGAGGAAAGAATTAAAATGACAAGATTGAGATTAACTATAGCCAAAAGACTTAAGGAGGCACAAAACAATGCAGCAATGTTAACTACATTTAATGAAGTTGATATGTTTAGCATAATGGAAATAAGAAAGAATTATCAAGAAGAATTCAAAAAAAAATATTCTGTTAAATTAGGCTTTATGTCTTTTTTTGTAAAAGCTTGTATTGGTGCACTAAAAAACTATCCTGCTATTAATGCTGAAATCCAAGAAGAAGAGATAGTTTATAAAAACTATTACAATATTAGTTTTGCTGTAGGCACTGACAGAGGATTAGTAGTTCCTGTATTAAGAAATCCTGATGAGATGTCGTTTGCGGAAATTGAAAAAAATATTTTAAACCTTGGCGAAAAAGCAAGAAATGGAAAAATTACAATAAATGATTTACAAGGTGGAACTTTTACGATTACTAACGGAGGTATTTACGGTTCAATGCTTTCAACTCCTATACTAAATCCCCCACAGTCTGGAGTTTTAGGCATGCACAATATAATAGAACGTGCAGTTGTTATTAATGGAGCAGTAGTAATCCGTCCAATGATGTATTTGGCATTATCGTATGATCACAGAATTGTTGATGGTAAAGAGGCTGTTTCTTTTTTAAAAAATATTAAAGACTCTTTAGAAGAACCACGCAGACTATTTCTTAACGTTTAATTAAATGGAAGAAAATTTTGATCTATTAGTTCTAGGCGGCGGACCAGCAGGTTATGTATGTGCTATTAGAGGAGCACAACTTGGATTAAAAACTGGATGCATAGAGTCTAGAGGAACCCTTGGAGGTACATGTTTAAACATAGGATGTATTCCCTCAAAAAGTTTACTGAATTCATCAGAACTTTTCTCTAAAGCAAAAAATAATTTTAATAACATTGGTATAGAGACTGGTGGTATTAAATTAAATTTAAAAAAAATGATGACTAACAAGAGTAAATCTGTTCAAATTTTGACTAAAGGTGTCGAGTTTTTATTTAAGAAAAACAAAGTTTCTTATATTAAAGGAAAAGGGGTTTTATTTTCTAAAAACAGTGTTTTGGTTTATCAAGACGGAAAAAAAACTAACTATAAATCTAAAAATATTGTAATTGCTACCGGTTCATCATCACTTTCTTTACCAGGCATAAAAATAGATGAAAAAAATATCATCTCTTCTACTGGAGCCCTTTCTTTAGAAAAAGTTCCAAAAGATTTAGTTATTATTGGCGGTGGATATATTGGGCTTGAGATGGGTTCCGTATGGGCGAGACTAGGTTCAAATGTTACAGTTGTAGAGTATTTAGATCATATTACTCCCGGTATGGATAGAGAAATTTCAAGAGAATTTCAAAAAATTTTATCCAAACAAGGAATAAAATTTTTATTAGATAGCAAAGTTACTTCGGTAAATAGTGAAAAAGAAAAAGTTACTGTAGACTTTACTAACAATAAAACTAATAAAAGCAACAGTCTTGAATGTGATAAGGTTCTAATCTCTGTTGGTAGAAAGCCATATACAGAAGGATTAAATTTAGAAAAAATTGGAATTACTAAAGATAAATCAGGAAGAATTGAAGTTAATAAAAACTTTCAAACATCGGTAAAAAATATTTTTGCAATTGGAGATGTTATTAAAGGCCCTATGCTAGCTCATAAAGCCGAAGAAGAGGGAATAGCAGTAGCCGAGATACTTGCTGGACAATCTGGCCATGTAAATTACGATGTTATACCGGGCGTTATATATACTTCTCCAGAGGTTGCAACAGTTGGTAAAACAGAGGAAGAACTTAAAAAATTAAAAACAAATTACAAAGTTGGTAAGTTTCCATTTTTAGCTAACTCAAGAGCTAAAGTTAATAATGAATCGGAAGGATTTGTTAAAATTTTAGCAGATGCAAAAACAGATAAAGTTTTAGGAGTGCATATAATAGGACCACATTGTGGAGATATGATTGCAGAAATGGGTTTAGCAATGGAGTTTGGAGCAAGCTCAGAAGATATTGCTAGAACTTGTCATGCACATCCCACTCATACTGAAGCAATAAAAGAAGCAGCTTTAGCAGTTGATAAAAGACCTATTCATTTTTAAAAAGATATATATTTTTTAATATTTAATGAAAGTTCCAGTTCTTATACCAAGAATTTTTAATCATCCACATACTTATTTGTCTGGAAAATTTGGAAGTCTTAAACCTGGCACAATTGTTACAGTTCCTTTTGGAGCAGAAACAGAAATTGGTGTAGTTTGGGACAAAGAAGAAGAAACGACAAGAGATTTCAAACTTAAATCAGTTTTAGAAAAAAAAACATTTTGTTTTAGTGAAAAGATAATTAAATTTATTAACTGGTTTTCTCTATATAATTTAGTACCGAAAGGAATGGTATTAAAAATGTTCCTAGGAGATGGATATTTAATTTCAAAAAAATCTGAATCACCTTTTCAAAATAAAAATAATAACAAAATTGAATTTAATTTAAATGACGATCAAAAAAAATGTTTAGAAGAAATTAATAGTTTTGGAAATAAATTTAATGTTACCTTACTACAAGGAATAACGGGTTCAGGAAAAACAATAGTTTATTTTGAAAAAATTAAGGAAAATATTAAAAAAAACAAACAGGCGCTTGTCTTATTGCCAGAAATATTTTTAACAAATCAGTTTAATAAAAGATTTGAAGATTATTTTGGATTTCAACCAGCAATTTGGCATTCAAAAATTACAAAAAAAAACAAAAGAATTATTTGGCAAAATATTTTAAATGGTAAAATAAAATTAGTTATAGGTGCTAGATCTGCATTATTTTTACCATTTAAGAATCTAGGACTTATAGTTGTCGATGAAGAGCACGATTCTTCTTACAAACAAGACGAAGGTATTAGGTACAATGCTAGAGACATGGCAATTTCATTAGGATCTATTGAAAATATTCAGGTTATATTATCAACATCTATTCCATCGTTAGAAACCTACAATAATGTAAAAAACAAAAAATATAATATTACAAAATTAAAAAGGAGGTATAAAAATTTTTCTCTACCACAAACAGAAATCGTAAATTTAAATTTAGAAAAGAAAAATAAAAATATTTGGCTTGATATTAAAACTTTAAGTTTAGTAAAAAAATATCTTGATAAGAAACAACAAGTTCTTTTCTTTTTAAATAGACGAGGTTATGCACCTTTTATGATCTGCAAAAAATGTGGTACAAAACTTGTTTGTCCAAATTGTTCAATTTTTTTGACATATCATAAACATATTAATCAGGGTATGTGCCATCACTGTGGATATAAGTCTTCAATAATAAAGAAATGCAAAAGCAAAGATACAAATTGTGAATTTCAAATGTATGGCCCTGGTGTTGAAAAAATATTTTCTGAATTAAAAAATATTTTCCCGAAAAAAAAAATAAGTATACTATCAAGCGATTTTCTTACCAAAAAAAAAGAAACAGAAAATTTGTTAAATGATATTGAAAAAAATAAGATTAACATTCTTGTAGGAACTCAATTAATTTCTAAAGGTTTTAATTTTCCTAACTTAAATTGTATTGTAGTTGTTGATGCAGATTTTTCTGGGATGGGATTTGATCTAAGATCTACTGAAAAAAATATTCAACTTTATAATCAGCTTAGTGGTAGGGCCGGAAGATTTAGCAAAGACTCTTTAATAATATATCAAACATTTAATCCTCAGGATCAAATTTTGAAAAATTTACTTAAAAATGAGCAAGACAAATTTCTTGAAGAAGAAATCAATTTGAGAAAACTTAAAAATTTGCCTCCTTTTGCCAGACTTATAGCTTTTATTATATCTTCTAAAAACCAAGACGATGGTTTTATTGAAGCCCAAAAAATTAAAAAAAGCTTGCTACTATTAAAAGATGTTGATGTTATGGGTCCAGTAACATCCCCAATATTTAAAATCAAAAACAAATATAGAACGAGATTACTACTAAGATCCAGCAGTAGTCTTTTCCCACAAAAAAAAATTAACAAAATCCTTAGAACGATTAAAATTTCAAAAAAAATAAAACTTACAGTTGATGTTGATCCCTTAAATTTTAGCTAAAATGCGTTTCAATCACACTTGAACAGATCATTTTCCTATGATACGAAACTTCTTTAATTCTTAAAGCAAACCGATACAGGAAAAAAAATTGAGCAAAACTAATACTTTTTCATCAGAAATCTCTCAGAGGTATGCTTTAGCTCTGTACGATCTTTCTATAGAAAATAATCAAACTAAAGAGTTTGCATCAAATATGTCATTTTTTATGCAATTACTGAATTCTAATGAAAATTTAAAATATTTTATTAAAAATCCAACTTATTCAGTAGAAGATCAGAAAGTCGTATTTGATAAAATTTTAAACGTACTAAATTTCAATAAATTAATTAAAAATTTTTTTCTAGTTCTTATAATAAAAAAAAGAATATTTTATTTGGATAAAATTATAGATAAATTTCTAAATTTGATTTCAAGTAAAAAAGGTGAAATATCAGGGAATCTAATATCTTCTAAAAAACTTGATGATAAAACTATTTTAGAAATACAAAAAGAGATTTCTTCAAATATTAAAAGCGATATAAAACTAAAATATAAAATAGATGAAAGTTTAATTGGCGGAGTTGTTCTTCAAATAGGAAGCTTAATGATTGATACCTCTGTTAAAAACAAATTACAAAAATATAAAAAATTAATGATGGAAATGTAATATGGATATTAATCCTTCTGAAATTACAAAAATTTTAAAAGAACAAATTAAAAATCTAGGTGAGAAAACCGAAGTTTCTGAAATAGGAAAAGTCTTATCTGTTGGCGATGGTATCGCAAGAGTATATGGACTTGATAATGTCCAGGCAGGAGAAATGGTTGAATTTAAAGATGGTTCAAAAGGAATGGCTTTGAATTTAGAAAGCGACAATGTTGGAATTGTAATTTTTGGCGATGATAAAGCAATCAAAGAGGGAGATACTGTTAAGAGAACAGGAGCAATCGTTGATGCTCCTGTTGGAAAAGAATTGCTTGGGCGAGTTGTTGATGCTCTTGGAAATCCTATCGATGGAAAGGAGCCTTTAAAAAAAGGAATTAAGAGAAAAAGAGTTGAGGTGAAAGCTCCTGGAATTATTCCAAGAAAATCAGTTAATGAACCAATGCAGACGGGTTTAAAGGCTATTGATAGCTTAATTCCAATTGGAAGAGGTCAGCGTGAATTAATTATTGGTGA
>CETM01028611.1_pt1 | contig 17670 bp, 20 predicted proteins | sample 361451 | NCBI WGS metagenome assembly CETM01 (sample SAMEA2622690, study PRJEB7988) | marine metagenome | isolation source: saline water (ENVO:00002010), including
ATTGATTCTATGATTTTAACTGGCTCATGCCCTAGATGTGGTGTGGGTACTCTGACTAATGATGAAGATATATTTGGTGTTCGAATTGTGTGTGTAAATTGTGGACACAATCGAGATTTAGGTAGATTGCCTTTAAAAGTTCATAATATTCGAGAAATTGTACTTGCATTATTAGAACAGGAAAAAAATGCTAAAATCAAGCAAAGAATAGCCTCTTACCCTCCGTCAACATTTGGGTAAATTTTTGTTTTCATACCCGTTATATACTGATTCTAGAGTTCTAAGTTTTTATGACAAAATTAACCTAGCAAGACTTTTAGATTATGATCAAATTTCATTAATAACTGCTTCCACTTCTAAAACTTTGGTGATTGGTTCTAATAACACTGTTTTTGTTGAATCTTTAAAACAAGCATTTTCTGAAATTATAATAATTGATGAAATATCCGATTTACATGATCAAACAGATAAATTTTCCTTAATAATTTTTTCAGATTTTTCTTTTATGAATATTTTGGATGCTGAAGATCAACGAGAAGCTTTTAGAATATTGTTAGAAAAATTGGAACATAATGGTGAAATAATTTTGAATTTGGAGCTTTTTAAAGGGGACAAATTTTCAGAAGACCCATCGATCAGTTCTTTTGTATGTCAAACAGAAATCGATGATGAAATATTTATGTTTTTTACTAGGCAAGAATATGATTATTTCTCTCAAATTTTGTATCAGAATTTCACATTAGAAATTTTAAATTTGTCAGGTGAACTAAAAAACACATTAAAATTTGATCAAGAAGTTAGATACACTTTTTTACCCGAAATTAAACATTTGTTTAAGTTGGTTGACCTTGAAATCAAACAAATTTATTCTAGTTTTAGCGGATCTCAATTATTAGAAAATAGCGATGAAGCAGTATTTATTTTAGGTAAATAAATTTTTATTGTTTAGTTTTGTTCTAGCCAATAAATGAAATCTACATAACTAGATAAATGTTTATGAAATGAACCCTGCGCTCATACAATAAAAAGATTGTAATTTGTAGTTGCTATTAATCTGTGTGCTGATCTATTGTCTAACTCTAGGAAAGTAATGACATCCATATTGGTCGTGACAATCTGCGGCTATAGCAACTTGATGATTAGGTCCTACATCTTTGTAAGCTATAGTCTGAACTGAGTTGTCAGGATCAGGACACAATCTTTCATAACTACAACAAGAAGGAGGATTAATTGGAGAAGGAACTTCACCTTGTAAGATGTTTTCTTCTTTATTATCGTCAGGATGGTATGGTAAGGCTGCTCCTATCAGAGCTTGTGTGTATGGGTGAGTAGGGTTGTCAAACAAGTCATCTGTATCAGCTGTTTCAACCATTTTACCTAAATACATTACACCCATTTTGTCGCACATATACCTAACTGTAGCTAAATGATGAGCAATTAATAGATATGTTAATCCGAATTCTTTTTGCAAATCCATTAAAAGGTTCATGATTTGAGCTCTGATAGACACATCCAGTGCAGAAACTGGTTCATCTAAAACAATTAGTTTTGGGCTTAAGGCTAAAGCTCTAGCCACACCAATTCTTTGTCTTTGACCACCTGAAAATTCGTGGGGATATAAGTTTGCTTGGTAGGGTTGAAGACCAACCTGTTCTAAGATTTCACCAACTTTTGAACGTCTTTCACCTTTTGTAAGATTTGTATTAACTTCTAGAGGCTCAGAGATGATTCCTTCTACTCTCATCCTAGGGTTAAGTGAAGCCCAAGGATCTTGAAATACCGCTTGAACTTTAGATTTATAATCTTTTTGAGCTAGACTTTTACGGTCTAAAGCATTTCTGCCTTCGAAAATTATTTCTCCATCTGTGGGGTCTTCAAGTTGGAGAATCATTTTAGCTGTAGTTGATTTTCCACATCCTGATTCACCAACAAGTCCGTAAGTAGTTCCTTCTTCAATTGTCAAATTGATTCCGTCAACTGCTTTTAAATATTCATGCCCGCCAGTGATACCTGTTAAAAAGCTACCGCCAACTGCGAAATGTTTTTTTAAATTTTTTAACTCTAAAAGAGCTCCGTTTTCACTAGTCATATTTTCCTCAACTGTTTCAATTAAATATCTCTGGGATACCAGCCACATTTGTGGTCTTCGTAACATGCAGAACAATAAGCAACAACGTGACCCTCGCTTTCTTCTACAAGTAATGGGTCTGCTGTTTCACATGCTGTCTTCGGGCCTTCTGCTTTACAGCTTTCGTTTGGTTGAAAATTACAACAAGAAGGTCTGTTAGATAAGTTTGGAGGGTTTCCTTCAATGGCGTAAAGCCTTTCGATATTTTCTTCCATTTTAGGTACTGATTTAATTAATGCTTCAGTGTAAGGGTGAAGAGGGTTATTAAAAATTTCTCTAACAGTACCCTGTTCAACAATTTTGCCTGCATACATGACAGCTACTCTGTCACACATTTTAGCAACCACGCCGAAGTCATGAGTAATAAATATGATTCCGACACCTGTTTCTTCTTGTAAATCATTTAATAGATTTAGGTATTGAGCTTGAATTGTTGCATCTAAAGAAGTAGTAGGTTCATCAGCAATTAAAACAACAGGATTACAAGAAATTCCAATGGCTCCTACTACACGTTGCCTCATTCCCCCGGATAATTGATGCGGGTAGTCTTTCATTCTGGTGTCTGCGGCTGGAATTCGAACTTTTTTAAGCATTTCGATTACTGTGTCTTTGAGAGTGTTTCCTTTCAAGCCTTCATGAATTCCAAGTGCTTCTCCAACTTGATCTTCAATGTCTAATACTGGATTTAAAGCTGTCATAGGATCTTGCAATATCATTGCAAGCTTGTCTCCTCTAACTTTTTCCATTTCTTTATTTGGTAACTTGAGAAGGTCTTGTCCCTCTAAAATTACTTCACCGCCTACAATGTGGCCAGGAGGCGATGGAACTAGCCTCATTAAAGATGTCACAGTAACTGATTTACCAGAACCTGATTCACCAACTATTCCAAGTGTTTCACCTTTTTTTAATTTAAAGCTGATTCCATCAACAGCTTTTACAGTGCCCCATTTAGAAACAAAATATGTTTGTAAATCATTTACCTCTAACACATATTCGTTATTAGAACTATCGTTATTTGTTTGCTCAGAAGATGTTTCTGTAGCCATTGGTTTCTCCTATTAACAATTAGACACCCATAGTTTGAGCGCATTCGTGAGTGTGCAAACTATAAACAACCAAGTATAAAAAGGCAAGGAAAACTCGATAAATATATAAATAACATGAAAGCTACCTGTTATAGTATCTGTTTTTATGATACTAGTCATAATAATATTAAGGGTTGTAATACTGCGAATACTTGTGTATCCTATCCGCGCTTTGGTATATATTTGATATTTAAATATGTTTTTAGAAACATTATAAGGAAAAACGATAATGATTTATTATAAAGAATGCAAAAAGTGTGGCGGTGACATGCACATTAGGCAAGATACGTATGGGGAATTTAAAGAATGCGTTCAATGTGGCAAGGTGATTGATTTAAGTGAAATTCCTGTCACAGTTTCTAGTGCTACTGCTGAATCTTCAAAGTCCCATCAAGCTGCATAGTGTAATTGATTAATTTGCTCACATTGCATTGATTATTTACAATGCTGTCCTTTAAAAATTTAAGGAGAGTATATGACACAAGATACACATAACTTTAATTTTGTGATTTATAGAGTTGAAGATCGGATTGCTAGAATTACACTTAATAATCCTGAAAAACGTAATGCTTTGTCTTTTCCTATGAGAGATGAATTTGTACAAGCTCTTAAATTAGCTGAATCTGATGATAAGGTTTCACTTGTTTTGATAGATGGTGCCGGATCTTCTTTTTGTTCTGGATATGATTTGTCACCTAGAGATCCAAAAGCTACTAAAAGTGGTTGGGTAAGTTCTGAATATTTTGATAACTGGACTGATCAATTTGCTAGAAGTTGTGCAAGAGATTGGTTAACAATTTGGGATTTAATGAAACCTGTTATAGCTATGGTTCATGGTCATTGTGTGGCTGGTGGAACCGAAATTATGTCTATGGTTGACATTTGTTTTGTAGCTGATGATGCGCGAATTGGATATCCTCCCATGAGAGGAATGACAACTCCAGATACATTATATTTTCCTTGGAAAATGTCAATGGCTAGAGCAAAATATCTTCAATTAACAGGAAATTCTGTTACTGGAAAAGAGGCAGCTGAAATGGGCTGGGTTGCTAAATCATTTCCTGCAGAATCTTTATATGAAGACGTCATGAGAGAATTACGCCCTATGTCTACAATTGCACCTGATTTACTTTCTGCAAATAAACAATCTTTAAATCAAGCATATGAAATTATGGGATTTAAAACAGCTATTTCTATGGGGTGGCAATGGCATTTGATGTCTGGTCATGTGAGACCAGGAGCTAAAGAGTTTGGAGAAAAAATGCGTGAAGGTGGATTGAGAAATGCTCTAGATTGGAGAGATGGCGCATTTAGGGAAGAAGGCTTTATTTAGTTTAAATTGACTATAATCCTGTAGAACAATACAATTTGTATATAAATATTTTAAGGGAATTTTATGACTTTAAAATCTAAACCTAATCCATTGACAATTAAAATCAGTGATGAAGCGGCTCTTCATGTGAATGAGTTTGCTAAATCAGAAGGAAAAGATTCTGCTGATTTGCGAGTTGGTGTAAAAGGTGGTGGATGTTCAGGGTTGACATATGTTCTTGAAATAGTTACTGATGGCCCAAAAGATACAGACAAAGTTATAGAAGATAATGGTGTGAGAATTTTTGTTGATAAAAAATCTTACGTTTTTTTAGCTGGAACTGTTTTGGATTATTCGGGTGGTTTAAATGGAAAAGGGTTTGTATTTAATAATCCAAATGCTAAAACTAGTTGTGGGTGCGGTACATCCTTTAGCGTTTAAGGCTATTTCTAGTGAATTCTCCTTCATTTATTGATTTAACCTCTACCAATGCAAGACTTATGCTTTGTGGTGAAGACAAAGTTGATTTACTTGATCGGCTAAGTACAAATGATATCTCTGCCTTAAAGGAACACGGACAAGGCTTGTCTACTGTGTTGACAACCAATAAAGGAAGAATCATCGATTTAATTAAAATATATTTTTTTGAAGATCATTTGCTTCTTGTTTCAGATATGCAATCAATTAGTAAGATTTCAGAGTGGATCGAATTCTATACAATTATGGAAGATGTTACTCAAATTGATGTTTCTGATGAAATGTTTCAAATTAGAATATTTTCTGACGACATCAATCGTATTTTTCCACAAAAATACGATTGTGAAATTGATAATTTTTTTGTAACCGTCATAGATGGTGTGAGTGTTTCTGTTACTCGTAACAAAATGAATACAAAACAGTGTTTTGATATATTTGGAAACAAAAAGCACAAAAACACAATTACTGAATTTCTTAATAATTTTGCGATGCAATTAGAATCAAGTCAGTTTGAAAATCTTAGGATTTCAGTTGGTTATCCCAAGTTTGGTAACGAGCTAACTGAAGAATTTAATCCTTTAGAGGCTCTTTTGGATGATCATATTAGTTTTAATAAAGGCTGTTATATAGGTCAAGAAGTTGTAGCTAGATTAAATACTTATAACAAAGTTAAACGTCAAATGGTTCAGATTTCTTCTAATCATGATTTAGATATTGGTGAAATAGAATTTGAAGGGCAAACTGTGGGCACTATTACTTCTGTAATGAAAAATAATGGTATTGCTTACATTAATAAAAAAATCTTAGCAGAAACTTCACAAGTTCAATTTGGTTCATTCGATGTTGAGATACATCTTATATAAATTTGATTTTATATGAGTATATTGAGAGTAATTTTAGGGGATCAACTTACAGACTCCATATCTAGTTTGGAAGGTTGTGATAAAACTCGAGATACAATTTTGATGTCAGAAGTTGTTGAGGAAGCTACTTATATTCCCCATCACAAAAAAATTATCTTCTAATTTTCGAATGAGCATGATGTACAACACATATGATCGTATGGACAGTGCAAAAAAACAGAATATTCGAGATGATAGTGAAAAATTTTTAAATAGTTTAGGTAATTAAAGTTGATGAGTTAATGTAACTCCCCCATCTACAATGATAATCTGACCTTTGATCATTTCTGCTTCTTTAGAACACAAAAAAGTTACAACGTTAGCTAAATCTGCAGCAGTCATTTGCCTACTTCCAAAAGTATTTTGACCAGCTTTGACCATATTTTGTTTATTGGGAAAAGATTTGAATGCGTCGGTTTCAATAAATCCACCAGAAACTGCATTTACGTTAATTCCTTTACTGGATAACTCTACTGCTAGGTATCTTGTTAAGGCCTCCAAAGCTGCTTTTGAAGTACCTACTGAAAAATAATAAGGTAGAACTTTTCGAGATCCTTCAGATGTAATATTAATTATTGAACTGCCTTTTGGCATAATTTCTGATGCTTTGATTGCACAAAGCCATGGTGCCTTAGCGTTTATATTCATTGTCCAATCCCAATGTTTTGGTTCAAGTTCTGTAGATTGTTTTTGAACTCCTGAGGCTGCGTTATTAATTAATATGTCGATAGAGTCAAACTCATTTTTAATTTGGGTGAAAAGAGAATTTATTTTTTCTTCATCACCTAAATGAGCTTTAATTTTTTTGCACTTAACTCCTAAAGATGTGATTTGATCGAAAGTCTCCAAGGCTGCTTGATGGTTTCTAAGGTAGTTGAATATTATATTTGCACCTTGGTTGGCAAATTTTAAGGCAATAGCTTTTCCTATTCCTCTAGAACCACCAGTAATTAATACAGTTTTATTTTCAAATTTGTTCATAAGAATTAAATTGCCATTCCACCATCGATACTGATAGTTTGACCGGTAATATATCTCGCACTGTTACTTGCTAGATACCCCACCATATTAGAAATATCTTCAACATCTCCAAATTTTTGCATTGGAATCCAACTCATTATTGCTTCTTTTTGTTTATCTGATAAAACTTCTACAGTGTCGGTATTTATATATCCTGGTGTAATAGTGTTAACTGTTATATTTCTAGTTGCAACTTCTTTTGCAAGAGCAAAAGTAAATCCATTAATTGCTGCTTTAGAGGCACTATAATTGGTTTGTCCAACGTTTCCTCTTAGCCCGACAACAGAACCTATATTAATGATTCTGCCCCATTTAGATTTAAACATTAATTTGATTGCAGCTCTGGAACAGTAAAATGTTCCATTTAAATTTGTATCAATTACGTTTGCCCAGGCATCATCAGACATTCTAAGTAATAATCCATCATGAATTATTCCAGCGTTATTAACTAGAATATCAATTTTTTCAAATTTATTAGTTACTTCAGAAATCATTAAATCAACCTCACCTAATTTGCCGACATTTGCTTGTGTGGCAATAGAATCTACCCCTAGTGATTTGATTTGTTTGACTGTATCTAATGCTTCATTTTTAGATGAGTAATAATTTACTGCTACATTTGCACCCATCGAAGCAAGTTTTAAAGCTGAAGCTTTTCCAATTCCTTTGCTGGCTCCTGTAACTAAAGCTGTTTTACCTTGTAATTCTAAATCAGACAATTTTTCTCCTAATATTTTAATTTGAAATGGTAGACATAATGTCAGGGGTTTGATTATTCATTTCTTCAATTAATTTTGTATTAATACACATTAGTGCTAAATCTACAGCTCTATCAACTGTTTTAGCAGATGAACTTCCGTGTCCAATAATACTGACTCCGTTTACTCCAAATACAGGCCCACCACCTCTAGAATCCACTATGTTATTTTTTTGTGAAAATTCATTTAATAATCTTTCAAGATCTTGATTGTTCATATGATTTGAAAGAGTCTCTTTTAACTGTTTCGCAAATCCTCGACCAAATCCTTCTACTAGTTTTAAAATTACATTACCCACAAATCCGTCACAAACTACTACGTCTGCTCTTCCTGTTAGTAAATCATTTCCTTCTACATTTCCAATAAAATTCAATCCACTTTTATGAAATAATTTTGTAGTTTCTTTTACTAACCCGTTTCCTTTTCCTTCTTCAGACCCAACACTTAAAATACCAATTTTTGGAGACTCTATACCTAATAATACTTGACTAAAAACTGATCCCAAAACCCCAAAACCTACTAAGTTTGAAGGTTTGCAATCTATGTTAGATCCTAAATCTAAGATTACTTGGTTAGGTGCAGAGCCTATAATTGGACCGCCTATTGCAGGCCTCTCAATTCCGTTGATTGTTCCTAAAATTACCACTGCTGCAGCCATAGTGGCCCCACTTGATCCCATGGAAATTATGGCGTCAGCCATACCAGTTTTCACTAAATTAGTAGCAACTAAAATTGAAGATTTAGGCTTTTGCCTTAAAGCTAAAGCAGGAGATTCATGATCGTGGATAATTCCTTCAGATGGGATAATTTTTATTGGCAAACTTTCAGTTTCATATTTACTGAGTTCCTTTTTTAAAATTTCTTCATCTCCAACTAGTAAGATTTGTGATGCTCCTCTTTTTGCTGCCAAAATTGCTCCTTCTACAGGAACTTGTGGTGCGAAATCTCCACCCATTCCATCTATTGCAATTTTAGGATTGTTTGTTGTGTTCAATTTATTCCCCATTTGTAATTGTTACCGTAGTTTCACCAGAAATAGCTATTTGATCGTGATGATTTTTAACTGTGATATTGCATTTAATTAATGTGCCTTCTGAAACTTTTTCAGTTTTTTTTATTGTTCCTTCAGTGATAATTTCGTCATTGGGGAAAATTGGCAATTTAAATTTGATTTTCATATTACCGTTTTTAGACCAATTTTCCCCAAAATTTTTGTACATTAATTCAGAAATTGATGAAGCTATCATCATCCCGTGAGCAATATTATTTTTAAATTGGGATTTAAGTCCAAATTCTTTATCAATGTGAATAGGATTGAAATCTCCTGATGCTTGAGCATAATCTTTAATTAAATCCAAAGAGATAGATTTTTTGATAGGAATAAGTTCATTTTTGTGAGTCATATGCATCCTCTACAGGGATCATGATTGTACTTTTTCCCGTCATGATAATTGGTTGTTGTTTTGTGCTTGTTTCTAATTTAATGACCAGAAATCTCCATCCAGCTCTTACGTTGTTTGAAATAATCGTGGCTTTGCAATTGATGATTTCATTTTTATGAACTGCTGAAAAATAATCGAATTCTTGGTTTAAATGTACTGTTCCCCCTGGAATGTTCAAATCATTGAGTACTCCTCTAATGCTCAGAGCAGAAATTGCCATAGGTGGAACTAAGTTGTTGTAAACAGAGTCGTCTTTGACTGATTCAGTATATTTGTTGATAAAGTCTTGTGAAATCTCATATTGATTCTCAGAAATTATATTTTCGGGTTGAAGTTGGGAATAATCCACTTTATTTTCTCAAATTGTTTTTTGATAATTGATTATAGTATGTAACATCATGCCTTCAATCATTATGGTTAATTGTATTACAATCCACTGAACACATTTATAGGAATTGTTTTTTGATAGATATAGAAATTGTACGCAATAATCCTGAAATTTTACTTTCTTCTGGCCAAATGAGAGGCCAATCTTTTCCAATCGAACAATTGGTTGATTTGGATCAAACTAAAAGATCCAAAATTGTTTCTGTTGATGCTTTAAGGGCTAAAAGAAATTCAGTTTCAAAACAATTAAGTTCCGTTAAAGACAAACCACAAGAATTGATTGAAGAAATGAGAGATGTAGGTAGCCAGATAAAAGTTTTAGAAGACGAAATTAAAAATGTTTCAGATAATTTATCTGAAATTATGTTAAATATACCTAATATCCCTCATAGTTCAGTGCCCCTAGGAAATGACGAAACATCAAATCAAGTAATTCGAACTGTTGGGGACCCTCGTGACTTTACTTTTACTCCTAAACCTCATTGGGAGATAGCTTCTGATTTAGGGATTTTAGATCTGGAAAGTGGGGTGAAATTATCACAATCTAGGTTTTATGTTTTAAAAGGTAAAGGCGCAACTTTACAGAGAAGTTTAATTAATTGGATGTTAAATACTCAAATTTCACAAAATAATTATGAAGAAATTTTTCTACCCTATTTGGTTAATAGAGAAACTGTAATTGGATCTGGCCATCTTCCACATTTTGAAGAAAATATGTACCACGATCTTGAAGATGATCTGTTTTTGGTGCCGACTGCAGAAGCTCCAATCACAGGATTATTTAGAGATTCAATTCTTTCTATTGATGATTTGCCAAAAAAATTTGTTGCACATACACCTTGTTGGAGAAGAGAAAAGTTTTCTGCAGGAAAAGATACGAGAGGAATTAAAAGGGTTCATCAATTTGATAAAGTTGAAATGTATAAATTTGTTAAACCTGAGGATTCATTTTCTGAACTAGAAAAATTGGTTGCAGATGCTGAGAAAATTGCTAGAGAGCTTAAAATTTCTCATAGGGTTTTAGAACTTTGTACTGGTGATTTGGGCTTTGCTGCTGCAAAAAGTTATGATATTGAATTATGGAGTCCTGGGTCAAAGGAATGGCTGGAGGTTTCTTCGTGTTCAAATTGTACAGATTTTCAATCAAGAAGATCAGCTATTCGGTATAGAAATGATGAAGGAAAAATTAACTTAGTTCATACTCTAAATGGATCTGGGCTAGCTGTGCCGAGAGTGTTGATTGCAATTTTAGAAAACTATCAACAATCTGATGGATCAGTTATTATCCCTGAAGTTTTAGTTCCATATACAGGATTTGATTTAATTAAATGATAGGAGATAGCTATGCACGTAGTGGGAAAAGATGATATAGAACCTGATGACGCTTCTAATGCCCCTTTATTTTATGGGGGGAAAGTTACAAGGCAACCATTAGTTGGGGATCCAGAAACAGAACAATATAGTTTTGCTTGGGTTAAATTTTATGACGGAGCTAAAAATTATTTTCATACACATACAAGCGATCAAATTTTATTTGCGACTCACGGAAAAGGGATTGTAGCTAACGAGCAAACTGAAATAGAGATGCAAGAAGGAGATACTGCTTTTATTCCTGCAGGTGAAAAACATTGGCATGGTGCATCTGATGGAGAAGATTTTTTCCATATTTCACTTACTAGACCTGATAGTGTGACTGAAAATTTTGGACCTGAAAAATAAGGAAATAATATGTTTGCTGCAAGAATTACCGCACCCAAAAAGTTTGAAATTGAGGATATCGCTATTCCTGAAATTAATGATGGGCAATGTTTAATTAAATTAGAAAATTGGTCTGTATGTGGCAGTGATATACGTCATGGTTATGGGCCTGTTTTTTCCGAAGAGCATTATCCTATGAAACATGGAGGAAATTGTCATGAATGTGCTGGGACAATTGTAGAAAGTAAATCAAATAAATTTAAAGTTGGCCAAAGGGTAATTGTTCTTCCCAGTGCAGAGAGTCATGGTGGATTAGTAGAATATTATCCTGGAGATGAAGGTAAGATGGCATTAATTCCGGATCATGGAGATCTCAGTGAATGGATTTTATGTCAGCCTTCAGGAACAGTTTTATATGCATGCCAACAAATGGGCACTATATTAGGTAAAGATGTAGTTATTTTTGGTCAAGGCAGTATAGGATTATCTTTTACTGCTATTGTTGCTCGAGCTGGTGCTAGGCGGGTAATAGCTGTTGACCCTTTGGATTATAGGCTTGAATGGGGCAAAAATTTTGGGGCAACACACACAATTAACCCAGATTTAGTAGATTTAGATGAGGCTTTGTCGGAAATCACTGAAGGTAAGTTAGCAGATATTTCTGTAGAAGCTGCAGGATTTCCAGATACATTGAATGCGTCTATTAGAAGTGCGACTAAAGACGGTAAAGTAATCATTTTTGGGATTCAACATGATGGTCCTGATGGTAGGTGGACTCCAATAGACACTCAATATTTTTTGAAAAATACTCCTATAATTATTCCTACACAAGCATCTAGAAGCGGTGACCCCATTGGGCATATTGAACGAATGATTGAATTAAAAGAAAGAGGATGGTGGGATCCAGGAAAAATGAAAACTCATGAAATGAAATTTTCAGATGTCAATTCTGCTTATGATCAATATGAACAATACGAAGATGAAATTATTAAAGTTGTAATGAGTATTTAATAGGAACATTAAAATATGAGATATAGAAAATTAGGAAATACAGGGTTAGATGTTTCTGTAATTGGATTAGGTGCTAATAACTTTGGAGGCAGATTAGATTTTGATCAAACTCAAACAGTGTTAGATCAAGTATTAGATGAAGGAATTAATTTAATAGATACTTCCAATAGTTATGGAAATACCCTTTCTGAAGAGTATATAGGCAGAGCTTTGGAGAATCGTAGAGAATCAGTGGTTTTGGCTACTAAAGTTTCTACAAGAATGGGGGAAGGTCCCAACCAAGCTGGAAATTCTCGAAAACATATTATGGATCAAGTTGAAAAAAGTCTGTCTCGTTTAAGAACAGATTATATAGATTTATATCAAATTCACTGGTGGGATCCGTATACACCTGTAGAAGAAACATTGAGAGCTTTGGATGATTTAGTTTCACAAGGAAAAGTCCGTTATTTTGGTTGTTCAAATTTTGATGCTTGGCAAGTGTGTGAATCTGTTTGGACCTCATCATCTTTAGGTATTAACAGTTTTGTTAGTGTTCAGCCTCATTACAGTATGCTGGAGCGTTCAGTTGAAAAAGAATTGATTCCATTTTGTGAAAAGTATGACTTAGGTATTCTTCCTTATTTTCCATTGGCTAATGGCTTTTTAACTGGAAAATATAAAAGAGACCAAGCAATTCCTGATGGGACTAGGTTGCAGTCAGCAGATCGGTTTGAAGTAATGTCAGAGAAGAATTTTGATATTTTGGATAAATTAATAGAATTCAGCTCAGAAAGAGGAAAATCAGTACTCGATTTAGCTTTTGCTTGGCTCCTATGGAATAAAAATATTAGTTCTGTGATAGCCGGTGCTACAAAACCTGAACAAGTTACTTCAAATGCTTCTACATGTGATTGGGATTTGAGTGATGAGGAATACCAAGAAGTAACTGCAATATTAGATTAACTGAGAGCCGCTCCAGTTGCTCCTACGTATAACGAATAAACTGACTTACTAGCGGTAATGAATAATCTATTTTTTTTGATGCCCCCAAATGTTAAGTTTGATGGTTTTTCTGGAAGATGAATTCTTCCAATTAGTGATCCTTTGGGGTTATAAACAGATATTGAATTTGTTCCGTTTTGAGCTGAGCACCAAAGATTTCCATCAGTATCACATCTAATTCCATCTGTACCATCATTTTTAGTATCTATAAATATTTTACCGTCATTAATCGATTTTCCATCTTTAGATAGGAGATATTCGTAAGTTACCCTAGGGTTTATAGAGCCAGAATCCGCTATATATAGTTTTTTGTAATCGGGAGAAAAGCAAAGTCCATTAGGTTTTAATATTTGATCCGTATTCATTCTAGAAATTTCTAGTGTACTTGAATCAATTCTATAAACTCCTGGATCAATTTCGGATTCGGATACATCACCCTCGTAATTACCAAGAATTCCATAATCTGGATCGGTAAACCATACAGATCCGTCTGAATGAACCGTTAAATCATTTGGAGAATTTAACTTTGCATTTTCATAATGATCAGCTAATACAGTTATAGAACCATCATATTCTGTTCGTGTTACTCGTCTAGAAAGATGTTCACAAGTAATTAATCTACCTTGTAAATCTCTTGCATTACCGTTTGCATTATTGGATGGTGATCTAAATGTAGAGAATGTTCCATTATCCTCTTCCCATTTTATAATTCTATTGTTGGGAATATCGCTAAATAATAGATATCTTCCATCTCCAAACCAAGCTGGTCCTTCTGACCATCTGCTTCCTGTGAATATTCTTTCTATATAACCGTTGCCTATAACATATTTTTTAAATTCATCAGATATTATTTCTATAGCGGGGTCTGGATAAACTATATTATCTTTTTCCCAGTCTCTATCTAATTTTCTATCCATATTTCACCTATAAATTTTCTTATTAATCTTCTTTTTGTTTAAATGTATTAACTTGTTTTCTTTGTTCTCTAACGAATTCTAAAACTGTATTAATTCCATCGGGTGGAGCACCCATTTTAATTGCAGAAATTTTATCTTCCTCTGATCTTTTTTCATCTCCTATTGCTAGGTATGCGACCGACCTGTTACCCAAAGCATCCGAGTTATTAGGGTTAATTTTTAAAGCATTAGAAAAACTAATTATTGCTTGGTCAAAGCCTCCTAAAGTTAAAAATGCTGTTCCTAAATTATAGTGAATTTCAAAATTGTTCGGATCTTCCCATACAGCTTTTTCAAATTCTTCTATTGCTTCTTCGTGAAGTCCAAGTTTTGCTTTATTAAGTCCTACTTTAAAATGTTCAGAATTCATGACTTAAATTGTTTACCTGTTTTAAAAATTTTAGCTAATTAGTATTCAGACAATTTGTGTATTCAGGACTATACTATAGCTTAACTATTTTATATGGATTAAAAATGTTCCCTCAAGTGAAAATACAAAAATTTTATTATGGTTGGTTAGTTTTAGCCGTAGGTTTTTTTGTAATAATGTGTGGAATGGGAATCAGGTCGAGTTTTAGTGTTTTTATAACGCCTATGGAAGAAGACTTGAATTGGAATAGAAACACTATTACTAGAGTATTGTCTTTGGGAATTTTTATTGGAGCATTGTCGTTTGTAGTAGTTGGATATCTAAATGACAAGTTTGGTGGAAGATTAATTGTAATAGTATGTTTATCTGTACTTGGTTTAACTACTTTTTTTACTGGTCGAATAAATTCTATTCCGTCGTTTGTATTGATTTACGCTTTTATAGGAAGTTTTGCTTCTAGTGGAGTGGGATTTGTAGTTATTCATAGTATCTTATCTAAATGGTTTTCAAGGAGAAGGCCTCTTGCCATTAGTATTTCAGTAGCTGGAGGGTCTATTGGGCCTACTTTATTTGCGCCGTTTTCAGCTTACTTAGTTCAAGCATATGAATGGAGAACAGCTCTTTATATCTTGGGAGCATTTATTATTTTTATTGGTGTTCCCTTAGTCGTAGTTTTTTTGAGAGCACAAAGTTCTAACAATTTACCTGCTTTTGAAAAAATTGATGATTCTAAAACATTAAACCAAGAAATGTCTGGAATTTTGTTTACTAATAAATGGACAGATGCTTTGAAATCGTTTCCATTTTGGCAAATATCATTAGCTTATTTAGTATGTGGTATTACTACAAATATTCTTTCAGTACACTTTGTTCCATTTGCGGAAGATCAAGGAATTCCTAAGCTTACCGCTGCATCCATTTTTGGCTTGATGATGGGTTTAAATTCTGTGGGAGTTTTATTAGCTGGTGTTACCGCTATGAAAATCAATCAAAAATTTGTTTTAGGTGCTGCTTACACATTAAGAGGAATAGCTTATTTAATGTTGTTGGGTGTAGGGGGTGAAGTTGGATTGATAATGTTTGCAATATTGGGAGGAATTTCTTGGTTGCCTACAGTTTCAATGACATCTTTGTTGTTAGCAGATATTTATGGAGTTAAAAATTTAGGCACAATTAATGGAATGTCTAATATGTATCATCAGATTGGTGGTGCTTTATGTGTTTTTTTGACTGGAGAAATTCAACAAATGACTGGTTCTTACGATATTCCTTTTGTAATAGCTGGCTTTACTTTGATTTTTGCAAGCATTATCTCGTTTAGCATTAGAGAAAAAAGATACTCTTATAAGTATAATCCTGTGTTAGCATCCTAAATTATTTAATGATTTAAGGAACTCAGATATGAATAAAGATAAGAATATTCCAGTTGGATTTTCGTTAGAGCAAGGTGATTTAAATAGACCTTCTACGGGTAGACCTGTAATTTATGCTAATAATGGGATTATATCTAGTGGGCATTATTTAACTTCTATGGCAGGCATGAAAATGTTACTTTCAGGCGGAAATGCTTTTGATGCCTTGGTTTCTTCAACAATTGCAGCTGCTGTAATAGAACCAATAGCTTCTTACTCTTTGGGTGCTGAGGCTGTATATATGCTTTATGATACAAAAAATGATGAAATTATTTCTTTGTGTGGACAAGGTACATTATCCTTGCAGGCTACACCTAGTTTTTTCCAAAATAAAGGATTAGAAAATATTCCTACAGGTCCGGGCCAGAATGCCCCACTTTCATTTACTGTCCCTGGTGTAGTTAAATCATCTTTGTCTCTTCTAATGCAATATGGAACTAAATCTGTTGAAGAAGTATTTGCCCCTGCAATTGAATATGCTGATAAAGGTATTCCAAATTATGAGTATATGATTGAAAGACTGAATTCGGGTGATTCCATTAAGCAATTTGAGCTTTTTCCTCCAGGTGGAAAAGAGATATTTTTTGATAATGATGAATTGCCCAAACCTGGGACATTATTAGTTCAAAAAGCCCTAGGAAAAGTATTAAAAATGATGGTTGATGCAGAAAATAATGCTATTGGCCATAGAAATGAAAGGATTTTGGCTGCTAGCAAATGTTTTTATGAAGATGAACTTGCAGATTTGATTTCAAATGAATCTAAATCCGTAGGTGGAATTTTACAAAAAGAAGATTTGGAAAGTTATTCTGAAAAATATGAAACTCCCATTGATATTTCATTTATGGGACACAAAATTCATAGCCATTCAACTTGGACTCAGGGGCCTGTTTTATTACAGGCATTAAATATTTTGGAAAATTTTGATCTAAAATCCATGGGACATAATTCTTCACAGTATATTCATACAATTGTTGAGGCTTTAAAATTAGCTTTAGCAGATAGAGAAGCTTTTTATGGGGATCCTGATTTTTCTACTATTCCAATTGATGGACTAATTTCGAAAGAATATGCAAAAGAGCGATCAAAAATGATTTCAATGGATAAGGCTTCACCCGGGTTACCTGATTATGGAAACCCATGGGCATTTTCAAAATCTGATGGAAAAGTTTCTGCTCAGCCTTTTTACGATAAGAGCCTTGAATCTGATAATCAACATGAATCAGGTACTACACATATTTCAATAATTGATAGACATGGAAATATGGCGTGCTCTACTCCTAGTGGAGGAGCATTTAATAAATCTGTTTTTTTCTCTGAACTTGGATTTGCTCTGAGCACTAGAAGCGAGATGACTAATTTGGTAGATGGTCATCCGAATGTTGCAGCACCTGGAAAAAGGCCAAGAACAAGCATAATTAATTATATTATTTCAAAAGATGATGTTCCGATCATGACTGTAGGATGTCCGGGAGGAGATGCTCAAACTCAAGGAAATTTACAGATGATTTTGAATACTTTATTATGGGATATGAATCCACAAGAAGCTTCAGAAGCTCCAAGGTTTTCTAGTGATAGTGCGCCTAATTCTTTTTATCCTCACACATATTTACCTGGAAATCTTTCTATGGAAGACGGTTTTGCTGAAGAAGTGAAAAGTGAATTAACAAAATTAGGTCACAAAATTACTTATGCTGCTACATGTGGCATGGGCGCCACAGTAGTAAA
>CETM01091459.1_pt1 | contig 17661 bp, 16 predicted proteins | sample 361451 | NCBI WGS metagenome assembly CETM01 (sample SAMEA2622690, study PRJEB7988) | marine metagenome | isolation source: saline water (ENVO:00002010), including
CGCTAGCGAATAAGCGCTGTCGCAACAGTTGCTTAAAAGCAAAACCCCCGTCAGCTAGTGAACTGCACCCCGAAAGTTGGACACCCAATCCAACCTTCGGGGTGTTTTTATGAGCAAACGATACGACGAGTGGTTCAAGCTCCAGGTGGCACAGCAGTGCTTGCACGATGGCACCAGCTTGAGAGAGGTCGCCCGGCAGCATGGCTTGGACCATTCTTTGGTACGGACATGGCGGGAGAGCTACCGTCAGCATGGCGTGGAGGGCCTACGCAAGTCATACACTCACCGCAGCGCGGGGTTCAAGCTACAGGTCCTAGAGACAATGTGGCGAGAGGGATTGTCACGACGTCAGACGGAGGCCCTATTCGATATCCGCGAGAGCGGCGCCATTGGCAGATGGGCGGATCAGTACCATAGTGGTGGCCTGACGGCACTAGAGCCAAAGCGCAAGGGGTGCCCCCCGATGACCAAGAAACCGTCTTCCCCGCTCCCGGATGATGAGCGCTCTCATAAGGAATTGCTTGAGGAACTCGCCTATCTGCGAGCGGAAAATGCCTATCTAAAAAAGCTCGATGCCTTAATCCGGGAGCAAGAAGCAGCAACGCGGGGCAAAAAGCCCAGACCGTCCAAGGATTAAGGCATGACCATTCTCTGGCTCTGCTGCTGCGTGCAGCTGAGCTGCCGCGCAGCACGTTCTACTATCAGACTCAGGCCTTGGGCGCTGACGACCGGTACGCATCTCTGAAGGCGCGTATCCGCGCGATCTATGACCACCACAGAGGGCGCTATGGCTACCGGCGCATCACCGCCGTGTTGCGCCAGGCAGGCGAGATGGTCAACCACAAGACCATCCAGCGGCTGATGCAACAGCTGGGCTTGAAGTCCCTGGTTCGTCCTAAACGGTATCGGGCGTATCGAGGAGCCGAGGGTTACGCGGCTCCGAATACGCTACGGCGTCGGTTTCAGGCCCAGCGACCCAATCAGCGTTGGGTGACAGACATTACCGAGTTCAAGATCAAGGATCAGAAACTCTACTTGTCACCGGTCATGGATCTATACAACGGCGAAATCATCGCCTTCCAGACCGGGCCACGCCCGGTGTTCGACTTGGTCAAGGGCATGCTGAAAAAGGCGTTTGGTAGATTGATGCCAGAGGATCGCCCTATGCTGCATTCGGATCAGGGCTGGCATTATCGACATCCCAGCTATCGCCGCCTAGTGGTGGATAAGCGAATACTGCGCAGTATGTCGCGGAAAGGGAATTGCCTGGACAATGCTGCCATGGAAAGTTTTTTCGGCACTCTGAAAGCCGAGTACTTCCACCTAACTCAGTTCGACAACGTTGAGCAGTTGCAGCAAGGCCTCGACCGGTACATCCATTACTACAATCACGAGCGCATCAAGATGAAACTAAAAGGCCTGAGCCCCGTGGAATACAGGACTCAGGCCATGGCCGCCGGTTGAGGTGACTAACCGTCCAACTACTGGGGGTCAGTTCACAAGGCTGCGGGGGCGTTGTCGTTGCGGGGTCGGTCGGGATCAGTCGACGACCACCTCGTCGGCCTCGAAGGCGGCCTTCTCTTCCGGCGTGATCTCCTTGATGGTGAGCTTCACACGGTTGCGGTTGTCGATATCCAGCACCTTGACGATGACGTCGTCGCCTTCGTTGAGGAATTCACGCACGTCGTTGACCCGCTCGGGTACGATCTGAGAGATGTGCACCAGACCGTCGGTGCCCGGCATGATGTTGACGAAGGCGCCGAAGTCGGCGATGCGCACGACCTTGCCCTTGTAGAGCTTGCCGATCTCGGCTTCGGCAGTGATCGCGAGCACCGTGTCGATCGCGGCCTTGGCGGCCACCTTGTCATCGGCGTAGATGCGCACGGTGCCATCGTCGTCCAGATCGATGGAGGCGCCGGTATCGTCGCAGATCTTACGGATGGTTGCGCCGCCCTTGCCGATCACATCGCGGATCTTGTCCGGGTTGATCTTGATGGTGGCCATCGACGGCGCGTTATCGGACACTTCGCTACGGCTCTGCCCGATCACCTGGTTCATCTGCTCGAGGATGGTCAGACGCGCCTCATGGGCCTGCTGCAGCGCCTGCTCCATGATCTCCTCGTTGATACCCTCGATCTTGATGTCCATCTGCAGGGCGGTGACGCCGGAGGCCGAGCCGGCCACCTTGAAGTCCATGTCGCCGAGATGGTCTTCGTCACCCAGGATGTCGGTCAGCACGGCAAAACCATCTTCGTCCTTGACCAGGCCCATGGCGATGCCGGCCACCGGCGCCTTGATAGGCACACCCGCGTCCATCAGGGCCAATGAGGTACCACATACAGAGGCCATGGAGCTGGAGCCATTGGACTCGGTGATCTCGGAGACCACACGGATGGTATAGGGGAAGTCATCATCGCTCGGTAGCATGGCTTGGACACCGCGGCGTGCTAGGCGGCCATGACCGATCTCACGACGCTTGGGCCCGCCCATGAAGCCGGCTTCGCCCACGCAGTACGGGGGGAAGTTGTAGTGCAACAGGAAGCGGTCCTTGCGCTCGCCTTCCAGGGATTCGATCAGCTGGGAGTCACGCAGGGTACCGAGAGTCGCCACCACCATGGCCTGTGTCTCACCGCGGGTGAACAGCGCCGAGCCGTGAGTCTTGGGCAGCATGCCCACCTGGATGTCCAGCGGACGCACCGTCTTCAGGTCGCGGCCGTCGATGCGCGGCTCGCCCTTGACCACCCGAGAGCGCACGACACGCTTCTCGAGGGCGGCAAAGGCCTTGGCCACCTCATCGGCGTCGAAGGTGCCATCTTCTTCACCGGCCAGCGCTTCGATGGCGGTGTCCTTGGCAGCGCTCAGGGCATCCTGGCGAGCCATCTTGTCGGTGATGCGATAGGCTTCGCCGACCTTGGCTTCGAAGTCCTTGGCCAGAGCTTCCTTGAGGGCGGCATTCTCTTCAGCCGGCTGCCAATCCCACTTCGGCTTGCCTGCTTCAGCGACCAGTTCGTTGATGGCGTCGATCGCGACCTGCATCTCCTGGTGGGCAAACAGCACCGCACCGAGCATCTCGTCTTCGAGCAGTTCCTTGGCCTCGGACTCGACCATCAGCACGGCCTTAGCGGTACCGGCGACCACCATGTTGAGTTCCGAGCGGGTCAGCTCTTCGACGGTCGGATTGAGGAAGTAGCCCTTTTCCTCGTCGAAACCAACGCGGGCGGCGCCGATCGGGCCGCTGAACGGCAGCCCGGAAATGGCCAGCGCCGCGGAGGTACCGATCATGGCGGCGATATCCGGGTCTTCATTGCGATCGGCGGACATCACGTTACAGATGACCTGAACCTCGTTCATGAAGCCCTTGGGAAACAGCGGGCGGATCGGGCGATCGATCAGGCGCGAGGTGAGGGTCTCCTTCTCGGTGGGACGTCCCTCACGCTTGAAGAAGCCGCCGGGGATCTTGCCCACGGCATAGGTCTTTTCCTGGTAGTGCACGGACAGCGGGAAGAAGTCCTGGCCAGGCTTGAGGGTCTTCTTGCCTACCACGGTGCACAGCACCACGGTATCGCCCATGGTGACCTGGACGGCACCAGTGGCCTGACGGGCGATGCGGCCCGTCTCGAGAGTCACGGTGCTGCGACCGTACTGGAATGTTTTCTTGACCGGGTTCACGGCGGCTTCCTTCAACTTGTCGAATTCATATTGGGTCTTTTTGACACGCCGACCATTTTAGGAGGTCGTCGGGGCAAGGGCTACCAAGATCCCATAAAACAACAAGCAACCCCTTGGGGTTGCTTGTCCGAAGAACCCTGCGGCGCTGCCGCGGGTTCGGGAAGAATCCTTGGACCCTTCCCTGTCTGGCTACCGGTGCCGCTTAGCGACGCAGGCCCAGGCGCTGGATCAGCGACTGGTAGCGCTCGAAGTCCTTGCGCTTGAGGTAGTCGAGCAGCTTACGACGCTGGTTGACCATACGGATCAGGCCACGACGAGAGTGGTGATCCTGCTTGTTGGTCTTGAAGTGATCCTGCAGGCCGTCGATGTTGGCGCTCAGCAGGGCCACCTGAACTTCGGGGGAACCGGTGTCATTTTCGACACGGCCGAATTCACTAACGATCTCGGCCTTCTTTTCAGCGGTCAGTGCCATCTGTTTCTCCAGTAAGCAATATGCCTGGTGATGAATGTCGGAGACCACGCATATTTGCAGTCTCCACGCCTGCACCGCGCAGCAGGTTCCACGCGGTGCGGGTTGCTTTACGCATCGCCACCCGACTGGGCGGCGGCGGTATTCAACAAGCGACGGGGAACAATTTCCCCTGCCGCCTTGACCGTGACCAGGCCCAGAAAGACCTCGCCACGATAGAGTCTGACGGTGTCGTCGACGCCAAGCTCTCCGGTGTCCACGCGGGCCTGCTGGCCGTGCTGGATCCGGGCGGCGGCCACGTCGTCGACCTCGAGGGCCGGCAAATGCGCCACCAGCACATCGATCGGCATCAGCAGGGCTTCCCGCGCATCCTGGTCGGCCAATGCCTCCAGCGCGTCCAGGCTGTGCATGCCCTCACCGTCGAAGGGACCGGTCTTGAGCCGCCGCAGGGCGGTGATATGACCACCGCAACCAAGCGCCTGGCCGATGTCTTCGGCGAGCGTGCGAATGTAGGTGCCCTTGCTGCACCGCACCCGCAGCGCGAAACCTTCGGCATCTGCCGCGAGCAGCCGGCTATCATAAACGCTCACGCGCCGGACTGCACGCTCGATTGTCTTGCCTTCCCGGGCCAGCTCATAGAGCTTGCGCCCTTCGTGCTTGAGCGCCGAATACATCGGCGGCACCTGGTCGATCTCACCGCGAAAGCGGGCCAGCACCGCCTCGATATCGGCCTCGTTCAAGGCCGGTACCGGAGCGCGCTCGACGATCTCGCCCTCGGCATCGCCGGTGTCGGTCACCTCGCCCAGCTTCACCCGGGTCTCGTAGACCTTGTCGGCCTCGAGCAGGAAGGAACTGAACTTGGTGGCCTCGCCGAAACAGATCGGCAGCAAGCCGGTGGCCATCGGGTCCAGGGTGCCGGTATGACCGGCCTTCTGAGCCTGATAGAGCCGCCGGACACGCTGCAGCACCTGGTTGCTCGATGCGCCCTTGGGCTTGTCGAACAACAGCACGCCATCGACCGGCAAACCGCGACGCTTTCGCGCCATCAGCGGCCTTCCTCGTCACGGTGTTGATCACCGTGAGAATCGGCGCCATCACCGTCACCGCCCGGCTCTTCGTGATGCTGGGCGCGATCGCTGGCGACCGCTTCCTCGATCAGCGAAGACAGCTGCTGGCCGCGCACCACGCTCTCATCGTAATGAAAGCGCAGTTCCGGCACGTGGCGCAGCTTGATGCGGCGGGCGATCTGGCTACGCAGAAAGCCTGCAGCGCGCTTGAGCACCTTGAGGTTGTCCTTGACCCGCTCGGCGTCGTTCTCGCCGAGCAGGGTGACATAGACGTCGGCATAGCCGAGGTCACGGCTGACCGTGACCCCGCTGACGGTGATCATGCCCAGACGCGGGTCTTTGACCTCACGCTGGATGAGTACCGCCAGCTCCTGTTGCAGCTGGTCGGCTACCCGATCGGTACGCTTGAACTCGCGCATGACCAGCTCTCCTCGGTCGGTTACAGGGTACGCTCGACCTTGACCTGATCGAAGACCTCGATCTTGTCACCGGCCTGGACGTCGTTGTAGTTCTTGACGCCGATACCGCATTCCATGCCGTTGCGCACTTCATTGACGTCATCCTTGAAGCGACGCAGGGATTCCAGCTCGCCTTCGTAGATGACCACGTTCTCGCGCAGCACACGAATCTTCTTGTTGCGGTGCACGGTGCCCTCGACCACCATGCAGCCGGCCACGGCGCCGATCTTCGGCGCGCGGAAGACGTCACGAACCTCGGCCACGCCGACGATCTCTTCCTTCCACTCCGGTGCCAGCATGCCGCTCATGGCCTGCTTGACCTCGTCGATCAGCTGGTAGATCACGCTGTAGTAGCGCAGATCCAGGCCTTCACGCTCGATGATCTCACGGGCCGCGGCGTCGGCACGGACGTTGAAGCCGACCACGATGGCCTCACTGGCCAGCGCCAGGTTGGCGTCGGTACCAGTGATACCGCCGACACCCGAGGACACCACGGCGACCTCGACTTCTTCGGTGGACAGCTCTTCGAGGGCGCTCTTGATCGCTTCCAGCGAGCCCTGGACGTCGGCCTTGAGGACGATATTGACCTTGGCGACCTCTTCCTTGCCCATCTGGCTGAACATATTCTCCAGCTTGGCTTTCTGCTGGCGCGCCAGGCGCACTTCGCGGTACTTGCCCTGACGGAAGTTGGCGATTTCGCGGGCCTTCTTCTCGTCTTCGAGCACCATGAAGTCGTCACCGGCGTCCGGCGTGCCGTCGAGACCCTGGATCTCGACCGGCATGGACGGACCCACCTCATCGACCTGCTTGCCAAGCTCGTTGGTCAGAGCACGCACGCGGCCGTGGTGAAGGCCGGCGAGTACGATATCGCCCTTCTTCAGGGTGCCGTTCTGGACCAGTACGGTGGCGACCGGACCACGGCCCTTGTCGAGACGTGACTCGACCACGACGCCCTTGCCAGGCGCTTCCGGCACGGCCTTGAGCTCGAGCACTTCGGACACCAGCTGGATGGATTCCAGCAGGTCTTCGATGCCTTCACCGGACTTGGCAGAAACGTGGACGAACTGGGTGTCGCCACCCCACTCTTCGGAGATGACGCCGTGCTGGGACAGCTCGTTCTTGACCCGGTCCGGATCGGCGCCCGCCTTGTCGATCTTGTTGACCGCCACGACCATCGGCACGCCGGCAGCCTTCGAGTGCTCGATCGCCTCGATGGTCTGCGGCATCACGCCGTCGTCCGCTGCCACGACCAGGATCACCACGTCGGTCGCCTTGGCACCGCGTGCACGCATGGCGGTGAACGCCGCGTGGCCAGGGGTATCGAGGAAGGTCACGCCGCCGTGATCGTCCTCGACGTGATAGGCACCGATGTGCTGGGTAATGCCGCCGGCTTCACCGGTCGCCACCTTGGCACGACGCACGTAGTCGAGCAGCGAGGTCTTACCGTGGTCGACGTGACCCATGACGGTCACCACCGGAGAGCGCGTAATTTCTTCGCCCTCGTAGGAGATGCTCTCGAGCACTTCGGTCTCGAGCGCGTCGTCCTTGACCAGCTTGGGCTTGTGGCCCATTTCCTCGACCACGATCACTGCCGTGTCCTGGTCGATGGTCTGGTTGATGGTCACGGCCGCGCCCATGTTGAACATGGCCTTGATGACTTCATTGGCCTTGATCGACATCTTGTCGGCAAGCTCAGCGACGCTGATCGATTCAGGAATCGACACTTCGCGCACGATCGGCTGCGTGGGCTTCTGGAAGCCGTGCTTGCCGCCGCCTTCGCGACCGCCACGACGGCTGCCACGACGCTCGGCGCGCTTGGCTTTCTTGCCACCGCGACGACGCTCTTCGCGATCGTCATCATCACGCTCATGACGACCCTTCTTGGCCTTGGCGCCGGCCTTCTTGGGCGCCCGACGCGTATCGCCGCGGGGCTCCTTGGGCGGTGCGTTGACTTCGGGGGCAGCAGGCTCGGTGGTCTCGAGCTCCGGCACCGGAATCTCCGGCTCGGCCGCCGTGGCCTTGGCCGCTTCCTCCGCCTTGGCGGCTTCGGCGTTGGCCTTGGCGGCCTTGGCTTCTTCCGCTTCGCGGGCAGCCCGCTCGGCCTGGGAGTCGGCCATATCGCCGACCAGCTGACGCGGCCCCGTTTCTTCGGCCTTGGGTTTCTCGGCCGGCTCTTCGTCGCGCTTCACGTAGGTGCGCTTCTTGCGAACCGAGACCTCAATGGACTTGCCACGATCACCGGAACGGATCCGGCTCTTGGTCTTGCGCGTCAGGGTGACGCGATTCTTGGCCCCGGCATCGCTATCGCCACCGTGGCTCTTGGTCAAATAGTCGAGCAGGCGCTTCTTGTCCGCTTCGGACACAGCGTCGCCCTCGGCCTTGTGCGGCAGGCCGGCTTCTTTCATCTGTTCTAGTAAGCGGGGCACTTCGCGCCCCACTTTTACGGCAAAATCTTTTACGGTCATGTCTGACATTAACGACCCTCCTGAGCCCGTGACCTGTTTACTGTTCGCTCTCGAACCAAGGCGCACGGGCAGTCATGATCAGTGCCGCAGCGCGCTCCTCGTCCACGCCCTCGATGTCTTCAAGATCATCGACGGACTGCTCGGCAAGGTCCTCCATGGTGACAATGCCCCGGCTGGCCAGAATGAAGGCCAGGTGACGCTCCATCCCTTCCATCTCGAGCAGGTCGTCGGCGGGCTGGGCGCCGTCGAGCTGCTCTTCGGAAGCGATTGCCAGGTTCAACAGCTCATCTTTTGCGCGTGCACGCAGCTCCTCGACGAGATCCTCGTCGAATTCCTCGATCTCGAGCATTTCCTCGAGGGGCACGTAGGCAACTTCTTCCAATGAAGTGAAGCCTTCTTCGACCATGATACGTGCCAGTTCCTCGTCGATCTCCAGGTGGTTGATGAAGAACTCCACCTGACTATCGATTTCCTGCTCGCGCTTACCCTCGGCCTCGTCCTCGGTCATCACGTTGAGTTTCCAGCCGGTCAGCTCTGAGGCGAGCCGTACGTTCTGGCCACTGCGACCGATAGCCTGGGCGAGGTTGTCCTCGGCGACGGCGACATCCATGGCATGGCTGTCTTCATCGACGAGAATCGAGGCGACATCCGCCGGCGCCATGGCGTTGATCACCAGCTGCGCGGGGTTGTCGTCCCAAAGAATGATATCCACACGTTCGTTCTGCAGCTCGGTAGACACCGCCTGCACTCGCGAACCGCGCATGCCGACGCAGGCGCCGACCGGATCGATGCGACGGTCGTTGGTCTTGACCGCGATCTTGGCCCGCGAACCGGGATCCCGCGCGGCGCCCTTGATCTCGATGAGCTGCTCGGCAATTTCCGGCACCTCGATCTTGAACAGCTCGATGATCAGCTCCGGGCAGGTCCGCGACAGAATCAGCTGGGCGCCACGCGCCTCAGCATCGACCTTAACCAGCAGTGCACGCACCCGCTCGTTCATGCGGTAGCGCTCGCCGGGGATCATCTCGTTACGCGGCAGGAACGCCTCGGCGTTGTCGCCCAGATCGATGATCAGGCCTTCACGTGTCGTTTTCTTGACAATGCCGGCCACCAGCTCACCTTCGCGATCGGTGTACTGGCGCACCACTTCGGCGCGCTCGGCCTCACGGACCTTCTGCACGATCACTTGCTTGGCGGTCTGTGCCGCGATGCGACCGAAGACGGCATTCTCGATGCGCTCCTCGACCACATCGCCCACGGTCAGCGGCGGATCACGACGCTCGGCGAAGGACTGCTTGATCTCAGCGTCCGGGTTCTCGAACTCGTCGTCCTCGATCACCACCCAGCGACGGAAGGTATCGTAGTCGCCGGTCGCACGATCGATTGCCACCCGCACGTTGACTTCCTGACCGTCGAACCGCTTGCGCGATGCACTGGCCAGCGCCGCTTCGACGGCTTCGAAGATGACGTCACGGGGCACGCCCTTCTCATTCGAGATCGCGTCAACGACCATCAAAATCTCTTTGCTCATGCCTTTGCCTCGCCAGAAAACCTGTCCTTATGCATCGACCTCAATCCTCGAACTGGGGCACGACACGCGCCTGATCGATGCTGTCGATGGGAAAGCAGTACTCCTCGCCTTCAACCTGCAACAACACTTCGTCTTCTTCGATACCGGCCAGCAGCCCCTGGAACTTGCGACGGCCGTCGAAGGGCGTGCGTAGCTTGATCGCCACCACATGCCCCTTGAAGCGTTCGAAATGATCGAGGGTGAACAACGGCCGGTCCAAGCCAGGGGACGACACCTCAAGCCGATACTCGCCGGCGATTGGGTCTTCGACATCCATGACCGCACTGATCTGGCGGCTGATATCGGCACAGTCGTCGACGGTCACGCCGTTGGGGCCATCGATATAGATCACCAGGCGGGAGTGTTTGCCCTGGGACAGGTAGTCGAGTCCCCAGAGCTCGAAGCCCATGGCGGAGGCCACCGGCTCGATTAACGCGTATAGCGCAGCGTCCTTGATTGCCACAGACGAAGACTCCTACAGCCGTTGCGTCAGGCACCTGGCCGGGAGATGAAGAGGAAGCGAGGTGGCTGATTGGCGTGTCACCAGCGAAGGCCGGCAACAGGGGAACGGCTAACAGATGAGCTACTAACAAAAAGCCCCTTCACTGGAAGGGGCCTTTCACAAGAATCCTTATATACCATTTGGCGTCTTTTGACGGCCTAAATGGTAGCGGGGACCGGATTTGAACCGATGACCTTCGGGTTATGAGCCCGACGAGCTACCAGACTGCTCCACCCCGCATCACAGGTCGGCGATATTACCTGCCACTCTGGCTCACGTCAAGAACTCTTACCTTGCCGTGGGAGTGACAATCACCTGAATGCCAATCTTGCTACTGAAGGCCTCGGCATAACAAGGCGTTTCAGATGGTGCCGAAGGCGGGACTTGAACCCGCACGACCGTAAGGTCACTACCCCCTCAAGATAGCGTGTCTACCAATTCCACCACTTCGGCATCAGGGGAGCACTAATTGAGACCGACTTAGTTGCCGCTCTCCTCTAGCACTGGCGCTGTATTATCCATATCGGATGAGGAGTCGTCAAGCGTTGGCACGTTGTTTTGCTGCTCCACTACCTTGGCGTCCGGAATGCCGGTTTCAGGCGCCTGGCCGGCCTGGGAGGCAAAGTAGGCAAGCGTCAGAGACGTGGCAAAGAAACCCGCCGCCAGCAGCGCCGTGAACTTGGACAGGAAGCCGCCGCTGCCGCGGGACCCGAACACGGTCTGCGAGGCACCGCCGCCGAAGGAGGCGCCGGCATCGGCGCCCTTGCCCTGCTGCAGCAGGACGAGGACGACCAAGGCGATGGCGATCGCCACGTGGATCATGAGAAAGGCAACTTGCATGGGGTTCAACCTGCTGACTGGCAAATGGCTAGAAAATCGTCGACCTGGAGAGAGGCTCCTCCTACCAGACCGCCGTCGATGTCCGGCTGCGCGAGCAGCTCGGCGGCATTGGCAGCCTTCATGCTGCCGCCGTACAACAGACGCAGGCCCTCGGCCAGCGTCGGATCATAGGTCGCAAGATGCGCTCGAAGCGCCGCATGCACCTGCTGAGCCTGTTCAGGCGTCGCGGTACGCCCGGTACCGATGGCCCAGACCGGCTCGTAGGCCACCACCATTCGAGACCGCTCATCCGCGGCGAGAGCGTCGAAGACTGCCGCCAATTGCCCGAGCACCACCGCTTCGGTGCGGCCGGCATCTCTCTCTTCGAGGGTCTCACCGACGCACAGTACCGGCGTGAGTTCAGCGCCGAGTACCGCCTTCACCCTAGCCAGCACCTCGGCATCGTCCTCACCAAACAGCTCGCGCCGCTCGGAGTGACCGACCAGCACATAACGGGCCCCACAGTCGCCAAGCATGCTAGCGCTGACTTCGCCCGTGAAGGCACCGCTCGGCTGGTGATACAGCGTCTGGCCGCCCAGCGCTACCGGCAATTCAGCGAATGCCTGATGAGCGGCATGCAGATAGGGTGCCGGCAGCATCAGTGCCACGTCGGCCGTCGCGGGAACGCCGCGCTCTGCAAGGGCGCGAGCGAAGCTATCGACCAGCGCCAGCGAGCCATTCATCTTCCAGTTACCGGCAATCAGCGGAGTACGCATAGTCGGTCCTCTTTCAAGGTGGTGCGAAATGGTATAGGAGCGCTCATAGCATGACAACCAGCACACCACAAGGCATGCCGGCCATCAGCGGGTGTGGCTCAGTCAGCCAGCGACTCGACCTCGCCGGCCAGTCGTCTGGCCAAGCCATCCACATCGAGATGAGGCCGCCCCTCGACCATCACCCGAACCAGTGGCTCGGTGCCGGAGGGACGCAACAGCACACGCCCTTCATTGCCGAGCTCCGCCTCGACGCTGGCCACGGCCTTCTTGAGCGACTCGCTATTCATCAGTGCGCCGCGATCGGTGGTGGCATCGAGGCGCACATTGACCAAGGCCTGAGGCGCCTTTTCGAAGCCGCCCAGTAGCTTGGCCAGCGTCTGACCCTCGCGGACCATGATCGCCAGCACCTGAAGCGCCGAGACAATGCCGTCGCCAGTGGTCTGGATGTGGCCACAGACGATGTGCCCGGAGGACTCACCGCCCAACTGCCAGCCGTTGGCCACCAGGCGCTCCATCACATAGCGGTCGCCGACCTTGGCGCGCTCGAAGGGAATCTCCAGCGCCTCCAGTGCCGCCGCGAGGCCAAAGTTGGACATCAGCGTGCCGACGACCCCGCCGCCCAGCTCACCGCGAGCATGACGGTCGCGGGCGATCAGGAACAGGATGTCGTCGCCGTCGAGTTCACGACCGTCGGCATCGACCAGCAGCACCCGATCACCGTCACCATCGAAAGCGATACCCAGGTCAGCGCCTCGCGAGATCACGGCCGCGCGCAGGCTGGCCGGGTGCGTCGAGCCGACCTCATGATTGATATTGAGACCGTCGGGGCTAGCGCCGACCACGCTGACTTCGGCGCCGAGCTCGCGGAAAACACTGGGCGCGATGTGATAGGTCGCACCATGAGCGCAATCGAGGACGATTTTCAAGCCATGCAGACTGACCCGGTCGGGCACCGTCGACTTGCAGAACTCGATGTAGCGCCCCGGCGCATCGTCGATGCGCACAGCCTTGCCGAGCCGGTCCGGCGCCACGGTAGTCAACGGCGCCTCGAGCATCTCCTCGATGCGCTCCTCGATTTCGTCGGGGAGCTTGGCACCCTCGGCGGAGAAGAACTTGATGCCGTTATCCTCGAAGGGATTGTGCGACGCAGAAATCACGATCCCGGCATGGGCCCGAAAGGTGCGGGTCAGATAGGCAATGGCCGGTGTCGGCATCGGCCCCAGCAGCGAGACATCGACGCCGGCCGCCGAGAGGCCCGACTCGAGTGCCGACTCGAACATATAGCCGGAGATCCGGGTATCCTTGCCAATCAGCACCTTGGTGCGCCCCTCACGGGCCAGTACGCGCCCCACGGCCCAGCCAAGCTTGAGCATGAAGTCAGGAGTGATCGGGTAATCGCCCACGGTGCCACGGATACCGTCGGTACCAAAATAACGTCTGCTCATGGGGTAACCCCCTCCTCCATCACGGCCCAAGTCATGTTCACGGCATCCACACTGGGCCCCACATCGTGGACACGCAGAATCCGTGCGCCGCGCTCGACAGCCAGCGCCGCCAGCGCCAGGCTACCCGGCAGGCGCTCTTCGACCGGGCGATCGAGCACCTTGCCGATCATGCTCTTGCGCGACATGCCGGCGAGAATCGGCAGCCCCAGATCCTTGAGGTCCGCCAGGCGGTTGAGCAGGCGCAGGTTATGTTCAACACTCTTGCCAAAGCCGAACCCCGGATCGAGGATCAGGCGTTCGCGCCGCAGACCCGCCGCCTCGCAGGCACGGATGCGCTCCTCGAGAAAGGCCTTGACCACCTCTTCCACCGGCTGTTCATAGCCCGGGGCACGCTGCATGGTGTCTGGCTCGCCGGCCATGTGCATCACGCACACCGGCAGGCCACTGTGTGCGGCCGCCCCTAACGCGCCCTCACGGCGCAGGCCCCTGACATCGTTGAGCATGCCTGCACCCAACGCGGCGGTCTCGCGCATGACCTCGGGGGCGCTGGTATCGACCGATACCAGCGCATCCAGCTCGCGCACCAGGCGCTCGACGACCGGAGCGACCCGATCGAGCTCTTGCTGGGGTGATACCTCGCTTGCTCCAGGGCGGGTCGATTCGCCGCCCACGTCGATGATCGCCGCGCCCTCGGCCAGCATGCGCTCGGCATGGCGCAGCGCATCGTCGATGGCCGCATGCTGGCCACCGTCGGAGAAGGAGTCCGGAGTCACGTTGAGGATCCCCATCACGCGGGGAAAGGAAATATCCAGGCGATGCCGGCCGCACTGCAGCGCATTGGCGCCTTGTCCGTCATTCATGGCTTGCTTGATCCTGCTGACTGGCGATTGGCCCCGCGCGGGGGATGCTGGTGCGCATGATACCCAATAAACGCAAGAGGCGCCCACTAGGGGCGCCTCGCGTCTTGCTGGGATGCCCTGCCTTAATGGCCGGCGGGGCCACCCAAGGGGTCGGAGGGACGGCGACGCGGCTCTTCGTCGTCCTCATCGGCGTTAGACGCGTCCTTGTCGTCTTCCTTGCCGCCGGCCTGGTCGTCAGCGCTGGGTGCACCGCCGACCGGTGAACCACTGCCGCCGTCATCATCCCAATCCTTGGGCGGGCGCGGCGGACGACCATCCATGATGTCGGCGAGCTGGTCGGCATCGATGGTTTCGAACTGCATCAGCGCTTCAGCCATGGCGTCCAGCTTGTCACGGTTGTCCTCAAGGATCTGCTTGGCCTGAGCATAGCAGCCATCAATGATGCGACGCACCTCATGATCGAGCTTGGTGGTGGTGTCGCCGGACTTGAACTTGCCGCCACCTTGGCCACCGCCGCCGAGGAACTGGTGCGACTCGTCCTCGTCGTACATGATCGGCCCCATCTCTTCGGACAGGCCCCACTTGGCCACCATGTTGTGGGCCAGCTCGGTGGCACGCTTGATGTCGTTGGAGGCGCCGGTGGTGACGCCGTTCGGACCCAGCGTCATTTCCTCGGCCAGCCGGCCACCGAACAGCGAACAGATCTGACTGATGATCTGCTGGCGGGACAGGCTGTAACGGTCTTCCTCGGGAAGGAACATCGTTACGCCCAGCGCCCGGCCACGGGGAATGATGGTGACCTTGTAGACCGGGTCATGCTCGGGCATCACTAGGCCGATGATGGCATGGCCGGACTCGTGATAAGCGGTGTTGAGCTTTTCCTTGTCGGTCATGACCATCGACTTGCGCTCAGAGCCCATCATGATCTTGTCTTTGGCAAGATCGAGCTCTTCCATGCCCACCAGGCGCTTGTTGCGACGCGCAGCGAACAGGGCTGCCTCGTTGACCAGGTTGGCCAGGTCGGCGCCGGAGAAGCCGGGAGTACCGCGGGCGATCAGTGACGGCTTGACGTCATCCGCCAGCGGCACCTTGCGCAGGTGAACGCCGAGAATATGCTCGCGGCCACGGATGTCCGGCAGGCCGACGGTAACCTGACGGTCAAAGCGGCCCGGACGCAGCAGCGCCGGGTCGAGCACGTCGGGACGGTTGGTGGCGGCAATGACGATAACGCCTTCGTTGGCTTCGAAGCCATCCATCTCGACCAGCAGCTGGTTCAATGTCTGCTCGCGCTCGTCGTTGCCACCGCCCATGCCGGCGCCACGCGAGCGGCCCACGGCATCGATCTCATCGATGAAGATGATGCAAGGGGCCTGCTTCTTGGCCTGCTCGAACATGTCACGCACACGTGACGCACCGACACCGACGAACATTTCGACGAAGTCGGAGCCAGAGATCGAGAAGAACGGCACCTTGGCTTCACCGGCGATGGACTTGGCGAGCAGCGTCTTACCGGTACCCGGCGGGCCCACCATCAGCACGCCACGGGGAATGGTGCCCCCCAGGCGCTGAAACTTGGACGGGTCACGCAGGAAGTCGACCAGTTCCTCTACTTCTTCCTTGGCCTCGTCGCAGCCGGCGACATCGGCGAAGGTGGTCTTGATCTGATCTTGGGAGAGCAGCTTGGCCTTGGACTTGCCAAAGCTCATCGGCCCGCCCTTGCCGCCGGCACCGCCCTGCATCTGACGCATGAAGAACAGGAAGATGGCGAGGATGATCAGAATCGGGAAGCTGGCGATCAAGAGCCGCGTCCAAAGGCTCTGTTCTTCGGGCTTCTTGCCGACCACGGTGACATCGTTGGCCAACAGGTCATCCATCAGTTTGGGGTCTTGCGCAGACGGCCGAATGGTCTGGAAATCCGACCCGTCGGTGCGCTCACCGGTGATGGTGTAGCCATCGATGGTGACCGTGCGGACCTGCTGGTTCTGCACCTGCTGGACGAACTGAGAGTAGTTCATCGTCTGCGGTGAGTTCTCGACACTGAAGTTGTTGAACACCGTCAGCAGCACCGCCGCGATGACCAACCACAGGATCAGGTTCTTCGCCATATCATTCAAGGGAATACCCTCATTGCTGAAATCAAACTGCCAACGTGGTTATGCGTTCGACACTACAGGAGCCCGGCGCGTTCAACCACCCAACGCCAGCATCGATCAGCATCGCACACTCGGCAGTACATGTCCGTACATGAGAACCATAGCCAATCGCTATGGCCGGCGACGGGCACTCAGCCCTCGCCCAAGCGGCGCAACCCTAAAAGGGATCAGCCGCGAAAACCGTCCGCCAGCAGATAGACTTCCCGCGAACGCGCTCGGGAAGCCTCCGGCTTGCGGGTCATGACCTTGGTAAAACTTCCGCGCAAGTCCTTGAGGTAGGCATCGAAGCCTTCGCCCTGGAAGACCTTGGCTAGAAAGCGGCCGCCGGGTGAAAGCGTCTGGCGGGCCAGATCAAGGGCCAGCTCGACCAGATACATCGCCTGCGGCTGATCGATCGCTGCCATACCACTCATATTGGGGGCCATATCCGACATAACAAGGTCTACCCGCCGCTCACCGAGGGTTTCGAGGATCGCCTCGAGCACTGATTCCTCAGTGAAATCGCCCTGGTGAAAGGTCACGTCGGCCAGCGCATCCATCTCGAGGATGTCAGAGGCGATCACCAGCCCTCGCTCACCGACCTTTTCGGCGGCGACCTGGCTCCAGCCGCCCGGGGCCGCGCCCAGATCGATGACCGTCATGCCCGGCTTGAACAGCTTGTCCTTGGCATCCAGCTCAAGCAATTTGTAGCTTGCCCGACTGCGATAGCCATCCTGCCAGGAGCGCTGCACATACTGGTCGTCGAAGTGTTCCTTGAGCCAATTACCGCTGGTCTTGCTGGCCTGGCCACCGCGTGACCCGGCACTCTTGGAGCTGGTGGAGCGTGCCACGTCATCACCTGAAATGCTTGGGGGATCGAATAACAACTAATAACTACTAGAGGGGCCGGTCACATGGCTTGCGTGGAGGCAATGTTTTCGCAAAGGCTTTCACAAAGACCAACGCTTTCGCAAAGGCTGACTTCCACGTACCATGGCCTGTTAAGCACAATCTGTCAGCACAACCGGAACGATCAAGATATCATGAGCTTGTCACAGGCACAAAAGAAAGCACTGCGCAGCATCGGCCATCACCTCAACCCGGTCGTGACCGTCTCCGAGAACGGCATCTCCGAGGGCGTGCTGGCGGAACTCGACCGCGCCCTGGGCGACCATGAGCTGATCAAGGTCAAGCTGGCCATCCCCGAGCGTGACGACCGCGCTGCCGTAATCGCCGAGCTGACCAAGGCCGCTGGCGCCGTCAACGTGCAGAGCATCGGCAAGGTGGTGCTGCTCTACCGCGCCAACCCCAAGGCCAACCCCAAGCTCTCCAATATCAAGCGCTTCGAAGAGCACCACGGCCGGCGCTGACGCGCTTCGCGCGAGCTGGAAGCTGGAAGCTGGAAGCTGGAAGCTGGAAGCTGGAAGCT
>CETM01030522.1_pt1 | contig 17655 bp, 15 predicted proteins | sample 361451 | NCBI WGS metagenome assembly CETM01 (sample SAMEA2622690, study PRJEB7988) | marine metagenome | isolation source: saline water (ENVO:00002010), including
TCGATTCGGCGCAGGTCACCACCGCCAGCAGTACCACCGGCAGGATCGCCGCCAGATGGAATTCGACGCCGATGGCGAACGGTGTCGGCAGCGACAACCAACTCGCCTCACCTACTGCCGAGACATCCACCAGGCCGAAGGCCGCGGCGGTGGCGTAGCCCGCCAGCAAGCCGATCAGCGGTGCGGCCTCTGACCAGATGCCGCGGCCGAATTGATGCAACCCCAGGGTCACCAGTAGCACCAGTGCCGCCAGCAGCAGGTGATGCAGGGCGCCGAAGTCCGCGGCGCCAAAGCCGCCGCCCACATAGGCAAAGCCCACCGGAATCAGCAGGGTACCGAGCATCACCACGAAGGTACCGGTCACCACCGGCGGGAACAGGAAGCGCACCCAGCGCAGACAGCTGCCGACCAGCGCCATGGCGATGCCCCCGCATAGTCCGGCACCGAGCGCAGCGGGCAGGCCCATGCCCACGGCGATGGGGATCAGCACCGGCACAAAGCCGAAACTGGTGCCCATCACGATCGGCAGTCGCGCGCCGATCGGCCCCAGGCCCAGCGATTGCAGCAGTGTCGCGGCGCCGGCCACGAACATCGCCGCCTGGATCATGAAGGCGGTCTGCTCGGCGGGCAGGTCGGCGGCGCCAGCGATGATGATGGGGACGGTGACGTTGGCGACGAACATCGCCAGTACGTGCTGCAGCCCCAGCGGAATCGCTCGGGTCAGCGGTGGCAGGGCATTGACGTCATGGCTACTGCGAGCGCGCGAGGGCGTATCGGCGAGCGAGTCGCTGTGATGGGTCATCCTGGGTTCTCCGCATGCATTGTTGTTGATGATTGGGGATGCTGGAGCGGGCGTGGGATGATTCGCGAAGGAATCGCGGGCGGGTGCGGTGGCGTCGATGGCTTGCATGCTCGACGACCCACACCTTTGACTTTTTTGTATACATTCCTTGTATATCATCGGATAGGCCGACCGCAAGCCGTGTCGGCCGATAGCCAGTCGCGAAGGTTGGCCGAGTAGGAACGCGAGAAAGCATGTAAAACGCCGCCTCGTGGGCGGCGCTTTTGATCGTGAGGGACGGGTGCAGGCTTACTGAGTGTCTTCGCTGGTCTGCTTGTTTGCGCCTGCCTTCATCTGACGCGGGTCGCGGCCCAGCGGATGCGGCTCGCCGCGCTGCTTGGCCAGCTGGATCTGGCGCTGGCGCTCGCGGGCGCCAGCGCGAGTCTTCTCGGGCAGCGAGTCGAAGCAGTGCGGGCAGCTCACGCCTGGCTCATAGGTCTCGGCGCGCTGATCTTCGGCGGAGATCGGCATGCGGCAGGCGTGGCACTGGTCGAATACGCCCTCGCTCAGGTCGTGACGCACCGTCACCCGATTGTCGAAGACGAAGCAGTCGCCGCGCCACATCGACTCATTCTCGGGCACTTTCTCTAGATAGTTGAGAATGCCGCCCTTGAGGTGGAAGACTTCCTCGAAGCCCTCGTGGAGCATGAAGCTAGAGGCCTTCTCGCAGCGGATGCCGCCGGTGCAGAACATGGCCACCTTCTTGTGCTTGGCCGGATCGTAATGCGCTTTGACGTAATCCGGGAACTCGCGGAATGACTTGGTCTGGGGATCGACGGCGCCCTCGAAGGAGCCGATCGCCACTTCATAGTCGTTGCGGGTGTCGATGACCAGCACCTCGGGGTCGGCGATGACCGCGTTCCACTCCTCGGGATCGACGTAGGTGCCGACCTTGGCGTTGGGGTCGACGTCCGGCACGCCCATGGTGACGATTTCGCGCTTCAGCTTGACCTTGGTGCGGTAGAACGGATGTTCGTCGCAGTAGGATTCCTTGTGATCCACGTCGGCAAGGCGCGGGTCACGGCCAAGCCAGCCAAGCAGGGCATCGATGCCCTCGCGGGTGCCGGAGACGGTGCCGTTGATGCCTTCCCGAGCCAGTAGCAGGGTGCCCTTGACGTCATAGGTCAGCATGGCCTGGCGCAGCGGATCGCGCAGGGCCTCGAAGTCATCCAGCGTTACGAACTTGTAGAGGGCGGCAACGACGATGCCCCCCTCGATGTGAGGTGATGCCATGAAGCTCTCCTGGTTGTCGTCCTCGCAAAGGACGGACCGGGGTTGAAAGTGGCAAGCATTTTACCCGCCCGACGAGGCGTGCGCACCCCGCGGGCCTTGATCTCGATCAGGCCGGTGACGAGTTGGCGTGGTCAGTGGTGTGGTCAGGTGTGCCCAAACGCCACGACCCCGGCCGCTAAAGCCGGGGTCGTGGCGTTGATGCAGGGCGTGCCCGCTCAGGGCTAGCTTCGCGGAGGCACGCTAGACCCGGTCAGGCGAGACCCGGTCAGGCGAGACCCGGTCACTCCGAATAGTTGGTTTCGGAGTAGAGCACGCGGATACGCAGGGTATGCGCGACCTCCTTGAGGGCCTCGAGGGCCTGCGGGCCATAAGCCTTGTCCACGTCGATCACCACGTAGCCGACCTCTTCATTGGTCTGCAGGTACTGGCCGGAGATATTGATGCCGTTCTCCGACAGCACGCGGTTGATCTCGGACAGCACGCCGGGCACGTTCTCGTGGATGTGCAGCAGGCGGTGCTTGTCCGGGTGCGCCGGCAGGGCCACTTCGGGGAAGTTGACCGAGGTGATGGTGGTGCCGTTGTCGGAGTAGGTGATCAGCTTTTCTGCGACCTCGACGCCGATATTCTCCTGGGCTTCCAGGGTCGAACCGCCGATGTGCGGCGTCAGAATCACGTTCTCCAAGCCGCGCAGCGGGCTGACGAATTCCTCGCTGTTGCCCTTGGGCTCGACCGGGAAGACATCGATGGCCGCGCCGAGCAGGCGCCCTTCCTTCAGGGACTCGGCCAGCGGTTCGATTTCCACCACGCTGCCGCGCGAGGCGTTGATCAGAATGCCGCCCTGCTTCATCAGGCCGATCTGCTCGGTGCCAATCATCCAGCGGGTCGAGGGCAGGTCGGGCACGTGCAGGCTGACGATGTCGGCGCGGGCCAGCAGTTCCTCGAGGCTGCCCACCTGGCGGGCGTTGCCCATGGCCAGCTTGGTCACCACGTCATAGTAGATGACGTCGAAGCCAAGCGACTCGGAGAGCACTGACAGCTGAGCACCGATGCTGCCGTAGCCGACGATGCCCAGCGTCTTACCGCGAGCTTCGTGGGAGTTCTTGGCGCTCTTCAGCCAGCCGCCCTTGTGGGCCTGAGCATTCTTCTCCGGAATGCCGCGCAGCAGCATGATGGCCTCGGCCAGCACCAGCTCCGCCACCGAGCGGGTGTTGGAGTAGGGGGCATTGAACACCGGGATGCCGCGCTTGAGCGCCGCGTTCAGGTCGACCTGGTTGGTGCCGATGCAGAAGCAGCCCACCGCAACGAGTTTCTCGGCGGCGGCAAAGACACGCTCGGTCAGCTGGGTGCGGGAACGTAGGCCGATGAAGTGAACATCGCGGATCTTCTCGATCAGCGATTCTTCATCCAGCGAGGTGGAGAGATGCTCGATGTTGGTGTAACCGGCATTCAGGAAGTTGTCCACCGCGCTCTGGTGGACGCCCTCGAGCAGCAGGATCTTGATCTTGCTCTTGTCCAGGGACGTTTTGGCCATTGTCGAATCAACCCTATCGTTGGCGTGAGTCGCCTAGTTCTGCGAGACCCGGCCAACCACGGGCGCGGCGCCTCTTGATGATATGTCGTCTGTTGGCCTGTTGAGGCTCCATCCCGTGGCGCCCAGACTAAGCGCCGTCCCTACTAGTTGGTCGCCCTTGACAGCTTGATAGGTGCGAGAAGTAAGGAGCGAGAAGTAAGAAGCGAGAAGCAGGGTCAACAGGGCGCATATCCTAGCACAGACGCGGCCTCCGCCGTGGGTGACCGGAATGAAAATGCTGATTGCTGGTCATGAACGGGCTGCATGAGCAGCAGGAATGAGGGTGGTGCAAGTCGGGCACGGGGCAGACGCACCCCCGGGGGTTGCGTGTATACTGATCGACCAGATTTTTTGACGCGCGCGGGCCCGGCGGCCTGCCCACGACAGCGAGATGCCCATGGCCGATCAGGACAGCATGCCGGATGCCGGTGCGCCCCCTCAGGATTTTGCCTCGACCCTCGAGCGGCTCGAAGCCTTGGTGACTCGTCTCGAGTCCGGTGAGTTGAGCCTCGAGGCCTCGCTTACCGCCTTCGAGCAGGGCGTGGGGCTGACCCGTGAGGCCCAGCGCCGCCTTGATGCAGCGGAACTCAAGGTGCGTAGCCTGGTCGAGGGCGGCGATGGCGATCTCGATGAAGCGCCCTTCCCAGGCGCTGCGGAGGACGTGCGGTGAGTGCTCAGGAAAGTGCCCAAGAGAGTGCCCAAGAGAGTGCCCAGGAAAACGCGTCGGCCGTCGCCGGGCCGGTGACGCTGAAGACTAGGTTGAGCGCTGACCAAGCGCGCATCGATGCCTGGCTCCAGGCGCTGTTCGCGACGCCGAGCGTGGCCGAGCGCCTCGACGCCGCCATGCGACATGGCGTATTGGGCGGTGGCAAGCGTCTGCGGCCGGTACTGGTGTATGCCGCCGGCCGCGCCCTGGGTGCTACCGATGAGGCGCTCGACCCGCCCGCGGCGGCGGTGGAGCTGATTCACGCCTACTCGCTGGTGCACGACGATCTACCGGCGATGGACAACGATGATCTACGCCGTGGCCAGCCGACGGTCCATCGGGCCTTCGATGAGGCCAGCGCGATTCTCGCTGGCGATGCCCTGCAGACCCTGGCCTTCGAGGTACTGGCGCGCCAGGCACATCCGCGGCTGGCCGCCCTGGTGGCGACGCTGGCGGAGGCCTCCGGGCGCAGCGGCATGGCGGCCGGTCAGGCGCTGGATCTCGCCGCGGTGGGCCAGCCGGCCGATCTCGAGGCGTTGGCCCGCATGCATAGCCACAAGACCGGCGCGCTGATTCGTGCCGCCGTTCGCCTGGGTGGCCTCACGGCCGTCGACGCAGACGATCCGCGCCTGGCGGCGCTGGATGCCTACGCGGCGGCGGTCGGCCTGGCCTTTCAGATCCAGGACGACATTCTCGACGTCACCGGTGATACCGTGACGCTGGGCAAGACCTCGGGGGCCGATGCCGCCCGAGACAAGCCGACCTATCCGGCCCTGCTCGGCCTCGATGGCGCTCGCGCCATGGCCGATGACCTGCTCGACGAGGCCCTGGCGGCGCTGGCGCCATTGGGCGACGAGGCCGCTACCCTGGCCGCCCTGGCTCGCCACATGATCGAGCGCGACCACTGACACGATAGATGCCCACATGAAGCTGTTCGACGAGATTCCCGCCGAGCGTCCGGCCACGCCGCTGCTCGACACCTTGGATACGCCCGCCGCGCTGCATGCGATGAGCGCGACTCAGCTCGCCCAGTTGGCCGATGAACTGCGCGCTTACCTGTTATATAGCGTTGGCGTCAGCGGCGGCCACTTTGGTGCCGGGCTCGGCGTGGTAGAACTCACCGTGGCGCTGCATCAGGCGCTGGACACCCCCCATGACCGGCTGGTCTGGGACGTCGGTCACCAGGCCTATCCGCACAAGATTCTTACCGGCCGGCGCGAGGCGATGCTTGGCATTCGCCAGCATGGCGGGCTTGCGGCCTTCCCGCGTCGCACTGAGTCTGAGTTCGACACCTTCGGGGTCGGCCATTCCAGCACCTCGATCTCCGCGGCACTGGGCATGGCGCTGGCCGCGCGCGCCCAGGGGCAGCGTCGGCGTGTATGTGCAGTCATTGGCGACGGCGCCCTGACCGCTGGCATGGCCTTCGAGGCTCTGGCCCACGCCGGGCATGTCGACGCCAATCTGCTGGTAGTGCTCAACGACAACGAGATGTCGATCTCCGAGAACGTTGGCGGCATGGCCAGCTACCTGGCCAAGATCCTCACCAGCAAGCCCTATACCATGATGCGCGAGAACTCCAAGCGCATGCTCTCGCACCTGCCCGGCGCGCTGGAGCTGGCGCGCCGCACCGAAGAGCACATGAAGGGCATGGTCAGCCCGGCGACACTGTTCGAGGAGATGGGCTTCAATTACATCGGCCCCATCGATGGCCACGACTTGCCACTGCTGATCCAGACCCTGCGCAGCATGCGCGACCTGGAGGGCCCGCAGTTCCTGCACGTCAAGACGCGCAAGGGTCGCGGCTTCGAGCCCGCCGAAGCCGATCCGATCGGCTATCACGCCATCACCAAGCTCGAAAAGCCCAGCGCGGCACCGGCGGCATCGCCGGCGCCGGTGATGCCGCCGGGCGCCACGGCCCCGCGCCCGAAGCCGAAGAAGTATTGCAACGTCTTCGGCGACTGGCTGTGCGACATGGCCGCCGCGGACGAGCGGCTGCTCGGCATTACGCCAGCGATGCGCGAAGGCTCGGATCTCGTGCGCTTCTCCAAGGAATACCCCGAGCGCTATTTCGATGTGGCGATTGCCGAGCAGCATGCAGTGACGCTGGCGGCCGGCATGGCTTGCGAGGGCAGCAAGCCGGTGGTGGCGATCTACTCGACCTTCCTGCAGCGCGGCTACGATCAGCTGATTCACGATGTCGCCGTGCAGGAGCTGGACGTCACCTTCGCCATCGACCGTGCCGGTTTGGTCGGTGAGGATGGCCCCACGCATCACGGGGCCATGGACCTGTCCTTCCTGCGCTGCGTGCCTGGCATGGTGGTCCTGGCTCCGGCCAACGAGGCCGAGTGTCGCGCCATGCTTTCGGCGGCCTATCATCACCCGGGGCCGGCGGCGGTGCGCTATCCGCGTGGAACTGGTCCAGGGGTGGAGATTCCTTCGCACCTCGAGCCGGTAGAGATCGGCAAGGCGGAGATGCGCCGTCAGGGCCATGGCATCGCCATATTGGCTTTCGGTAGCCTCAACGGTGCCGCCGCCGAGGTCGCCGAGCGCCTCGACGCTACCCACTTCAACATGCGCTCGGTGAAGCCACTGGATCGAGAGGCGGTGCTGGCGGCGGCGCGCTATCATGACCTGCTGGTGACTCTCGAGGAAAACGTGGTGGCCGGCGGGGCCGGCAGCGCCGTCAATGAGCTGCTCGCCGAGGCCGGCGAGCCGGTGTCTGTGCTCAACCTGGGCCTGCCCGACGCCTTTGTTGAGCATGGCACGCCCGCCGAGCTGCTCAGCGACTGCGGTCTCGACGTCTCCGGCATCGAGGCTTCCATCCTGGCGCGTCGAGCCTAGGTGCTTGCTGCAACGGGCTCGATAGTCTTGCCTCCCAGTGACTAGTCACGCCGCCCCCCGGGGCGGCGTTTTCGTTGCAGGCCCCGTTGTAGACACCGACGCCGATAGGCAGAGCGCATCGACCATATTGCGACAAACTGTTAGTAAGCTAATTAACTTGCTAATAGTATTCTCCTCATAGCAACGCAGCGCAAAGGAGATTCGCTATATGAAACGCCCACTTATTCTCGCCGCAGTCGTCGCCGCCGTTCTGCCGATGGCCGCCCAGGCAAGCGTTGCCACCGAACGTGCCCTCGACGTCAACCAGGCGGCCCCTGAACAGGTGCATTCCAGTGCCTCCAGTCAGCCGGTCGCCGATTTTCGCATCAATGACGCCAGCGCTAGCTTGGCCGAGGCGCGCCAGTCGCTGCTCGCCCAGCAGGAACGTCATACCGACTTTTCGCGTCAGGCGCAGGCCGAGGCACTGAGCCACGCTCAGGCAGCAACCCATTAAGGCTAGCGTTCTTCGTAAGCTGACGACCATCGCGAAAGAGTGACTTTTTCACCCCTTGCCTGGCCCCACTTCGGTGGGGTCTTTTTTTGTCTACCAGTACACCGGGTTCGACGCTGTTGGGACACCAGGCCCCACAGCGAACGGCGATAGCGAGCAAGCACCACAAATATCGGAATAAACTATTAGCATGTTAATTAACATGCTAATATTATCACTAGCATAGCAACATAGCCCAAAGGAGATTCGCTATATGAAACGCCAACTTACTCTCGCCGCTCTGGTCGTCGCCGTTCTGCCGATGGCCGCTCAGGCAAGCGTTGCCACCGAACGTGCCCTCGACGTCAACCAGGCTGCCCCCGAACAGGTATCGGTCGTTGATACCCGTCAGCCGGTCGCCGACTTTCGCATCAACGACGCCAGTGCAGGTCTTGCCGAGGCAAGCCATGCGCTGATCGCCCAGCAAGAGCGTCGTACTCACTTTTCGGCTGAGGCCCAGGCCGATTCGCTGGGCCATGCCCAGGCTGCAACCCGTTAAGCCCTGTCCTTAAGCCCTGTCCGTCTCATTTAAGCATCCTTCTTGATCCCTTGCCTGACCCCACTTCGGTGGGGTCTTTTTTTGGCAAGAAAAACAGCACGGTTGGCCCCCCAGGGATACACATCACCCTGCTGCGGAAGGTCAGGCCGACTGCGGCTGGATGGGCGTCCGGCCGCGTGACGCGGTGATGATAACGGTGTGTCCCTCGTGGCTGCGCCCTGGGCCCTGATAGAATGGCCGGACGGCACGCCTCGGCGAGCCGGCCCCTTAAATACCTTGCTGTATTCACCCACGTCGGCGCGAGGCACCGGCTCTAGGACGAGAGAATCATGTTAATAGCGATATTGATTGGTGCGCTGCTGGGCTATCTGATCGGTGGCCCGATCGGTTTGCTCATCGGTGGCGGTCTTGGCTACTGGTTGATCCAGCGACTCAAGAAGAGTCTGATCGGCAAGCTGGCAGGAGCACAGGCGCAGTTTCTCGAATCGACCTTTGCGGTGATGGGCTGCATGTGCAAGGCCGATGGCCAGGTCACCGAAGACGAACTCGAGGCGTCGCGGCAGCTGTGGGATCGACTGAGACTGAACGAGGCCCAGCGCGCCAAGGCGCGTGAAGACTTCACCCGTGGCAAGCGCGACGACTTCGACCTCGAAGCGGAGCTTGCCAAGGTGCGTGGCGTCGTCGGCAGTCAGCGAGCCATGCTGCAGGTGTTTCTGCAGGTACAGCTAGCGGCCATTGCCGCCGACGGCCAGCTGCATCCCGCTGAGCATGACATGCTGCTGCGCGTGGCCCGAGGGCTTGGCTGCACGGAAGCCGAGATCGCGCAGATCGAGGCCATGTTGCGCGGCGGGGGAGGAGCCGAAGGCGGCCCTCAGGGCCCCTCGCTTGAGGATGCCTATCGGGTATTGGGCGTTGAAGAAGATGCCAGCGACGCCGAAATCAAGAAGGCCTATCGCCGCCTGATGAGTCAGAACCACCCTGACAAGCTGGCCGGCAAGGGTCTGCCCGAGAGCATGCGCGAAATGGCCAAGGAGCGTACCAGCGAGATCAGCAGCGCCTACGAGCGCATCAAGAAGGCCCGCGAAGCCGCTGCCTGATAGCGAGCCGCCAAGCCACTGCTGAGCCATGCCAGCGCCCTTTGCGTATCGAAATATGATTCGCAAAGGGCGTTTTTTTGTGGGCTGATTGCCGTCTGATCAAGATGGTCGCGTGGCGCATCAGTGCGGGCCGTCTCTAGCGATGAATGCTGATAAATCATGGATTTGCTGTGATGTCGGCAAGCCGTTACCGGGGCGCGTGATGAAATAATCATCGCTGATCGCAAGATGCGTGTTTTATGTATCATATTGTGATTCGCAGTGTGATAAAGTGCGCCTCTCGGCGGCCGTTCGGCTCTAAAAATATCAAGGAGAAGAAGACGTTATGTGGATTTGGCAGGAGCCTGACTGGCCCCGGGGGCGTCTTGACCCAAGCATGCTGCTAGGGCCATTGAGTGCGACTCAGGCAACGGTTGCGCCACTGGTGAGTCAGGGCGTTGCGCTGACGACCGATCAGCGCCTGCGCTTGGAGGCGACGCTGCTTGGCGAGGAGATCGAAGCCAGCGCCAGGCTGTCCGGTGTCGCCCTGGAGCGCAGTGAGATTCGTACCGCTCTGCATCAGGCGTTGGGACTGGCCGATGACGGGCCGGTGCGGCCGGTGTCACCTGTGGTGGAAACCTTCGTCGATGTGACCCTGGAGGCGGTGCGTACGGCCTTTGCCCCCCTTGGCGAGGCCCGACTGCTGGAATGGCACCGTCGCCTGGCGCCTCAGCTTCCGCGCAGTGCCGGCCTGGCGGTGGGGGAGTGGCGCGATGGGCCCTTCGAAGAGGTCAGTGGCCGCTATGGTCTCAAGCGTCTGCGCTATCGGGCGCCGGCAGAGGATCGAGTGGCCCTGAAGGCGGAGCTCAAGGTCTTCTTCGGGCGTCTCGAGGACGAGGAGCCGGGGCTCGAAGGGGCCGGCCATCTGCAGGCGCTGCGGCTGCATGCTCATTGGTTGGCGCTATCGCCGCTGGCGTTGGGCAACGGCCTGATTGGCCGGCTGCTGCTGGCGCGCTGGCTCACTCGCGCCGAAGGCATCATGGCGCTGCAGGCGGAAGGCGAGTTCGAGGTGCTGCCCGAGCCCGTGACGCTGGAGGGCTATGCCTGGCGTCGTCAGGCACTCGCCCCGGCGCTGGTGGAGGCCCAGCACGAGTGGCAGGTCCTTCGCGAGACCTGTTTCGGCCGTCCGCCCGCTCCACGCTCGCGGCTGGATGCTGGCCTGCCTGCCGAGGACGCGTCGGCGCGTCCCGGTGCGCTGGCGCCCTGGGTGCGCTGGTGGCTGACCCGGCTGCGCGAAGGCGCGCGGCGTAGCCAAGCCCATTTTGCGCGGGTTCGCCGTGCCGAGCGGCTGTGGCTGGCTCACGCCCGCACGCCGCTCAATGCGCGCCAGCGTGAGCTGGTGCTGACCCTGCTCGAACGGGATGACGGCGTGGGCGTGGCTCGCTCGGACTATCGGGATCTGGTGGCGACCTCCGACCCGACCGCGGCCCGGGACCTTGCGGACTTGACGGCCAAGGGGGTGCTTCAGAGCACCGGCGTGGGACGTGGCACTCGCTATCGGTTGCCGGCGCTGGAGGGCGTGGGCTAGCGTCTGGCTCGGTGTCCGGGTCTAGAGCGCGGCGAAGGGCAGGACGCCGGTATAGACGGCGGCGTAGTGGCAGCCGCTGCCGGCCAGCACGAAGCCGTGCCAGATGGCGTGATTGTAGGGAAGGGGCTCGAGCATGAAGACTATCACGCCGAGGGTGTAGATCACGCCGCCACTGATCAGCAGTGCAAGACTGGTCGGCGTGAGCGTGGCGACGAGGTCGCCGGCCGCCAGGGCGGCTAGCCAACCCATGGCCAGGTAGAGGATCAGCCTCAGGGCCGTGAACCGGCGGGGCCAGAGCACCTTCAGGGCGATGCCGCCCAGCGCCAGGGTCCACACCACGGCAAGCAGCGGCCAACCGGGGCCGTCGCGAAGATTCACTAGCATGAAGGGCGTGTAGGTGCCGGCGATCAGTGCATAGATAGCGCAGTGGTCGGCGATCTGCAGCGCCTGCTTGAGGCGTGGATGGCGGCTGCCATGGTAGAGGGTCGAGGCGGTGTAGAGGCCGACCAGGGTAATGCCGTAGAGGCTCACGCCGACCAGCTTCCAGGGGTCGACGTCGTGGGCAAGGCTCGCCGCCACAATCAGTGCGGTCATGCCCACCACGCTGAGCACGGCACCGATGCCGTGGCTCACGCTATGCAGGACTTCCTCGAGCAGGGTATAGCCGTCCGAAGCATCCGCCCGGGAAGCCGTATCCTGGCTATGTGGTGATTTCGCGACCATGCTCTCTCCCCGTGCCTTATCTGCCAACGGTCGAGTCTGCGCAGGTCACTGAATCGTGGCGGCATGGCCATGCCGCGTCGCTCAGCGTTGTAGCTAGTGAGCGTAGATTACGACTTGCGCTCGATGTCCACGTCATCTGCCTGGGTGAAGTCGCCCAGCGCCATCATGTGTCCCAGCTTGCCGGCCTTGGTGGACAGGTACTGCTCGTTATGCGGATTGAGACCGGTGGTGATGGGCAAACGTTCACTGATTTCGACGCCATCGCGGGTCAGCGCCTCGACCTTGCGCGGGTTGTTGGTCATCAGCCTGAGCGAGGCCACGCCCAGGTGGTCGAGCATCGGCACGCACAGCCCATAGCGGCGCATGTCGGCGCCGAAGCCCAGGCGCTCGTTGGCCTCCACGGTATCGGCGCCTTCGTCCTGCAGGTGGTAGGCACGGATCTTGTTGAGCAGGCCGATACCGCGGCCTTCCTGGCGCAGATAGAGCAGGACGCCACGGCCTTCGGCGGCGATCCGCTTGAGCGCTTCCTGCAGTTGGTAGCCGCAGTCGCAGCGCATCGAGAACAGCGCATCACCGGTCAGGCATTCGGAGTGCACCCGCCCCAGCACCGGGGCGCCATCGGTGATGTCGCCGAGCGTCAGGGCGATATGATCCTTGCCAGTGGCCTCGTCCTCGAAGCCATGCATGGTGAAAGTCGCCCAAGGGGTGGGCAGCCGGGAGGCGGCGATGAATCGGATCGTCACGAAAAACCTCGATGAAACGGGGCGGCGCTTGGCACGCGATGCCTCAAGTCTACCAGCATCGCCGCGCTCGCTCACGGCTCGTGAGCGCTCATCGCACGCTGGCGGCTTTGCCGCCATCCAAGGATCTTCTCGCCGATCGAGGCCTCTATGAATCGAGGCATCGCGTCGCAGGACTAGCCCCTGGGGGCCTGGCATCCGGTACAATGTCGGCAAATTTCTTAGCGGATGACGTCGCATGCAACTCGAGAACGATCGTATCCTGCGCGCCCTGGCGCGTGAGCCCGTGGATCGCACCCCGGTCTGGATGATGCGCCAGGCCGGCCGCTATCTGCCGGAATATCGCGAGCTTCGCGGTCAGGCCGGCAGCTTCATGGACCTGTGCCGGGATACCGACCGGGCCTGCGAGGTGACGCTGCAGCCGCTGGAACGCTTTCCGCTGGATGCCGCTATCCTGTTTTCCGACATCCTGACCATCCCTGATGCCATGGGCCTGGGGCTCTACTTCGAGACCGGCGAGGGACCCAAGTTCCGAAAGCCGGTGCGGACTCCGGCCGAGGTGGCCGCCCTCGAGGTGCCGGACGCCGAGCGGGATCTCGACTACGTCATGAACGCGGTGAGCGCCATTCGCCGCGAGCTCAACGGCCGGGTGCCGCTGATCGGCTTTTCGGGTAGCCCCTGGACGCTGGCGACCTATATGGTCGAAGGCGCCTCGAGCAAGGACTTCCGTCATGTGAAGACCATGCTCTACGACACGCCGGACACCATGCACCAGTTGCTCGACGTGCTGGCGCGCTCGGTCACCGACTATCTCAACGCCCAGATCCGCGCCGGCGCCCAGGTGGTGCAGATCTTCGATACCTGGGGTGGCAGCCTGTCGACGCCGGCCTACCTCGAGTTCTCGCTGCGCTACATGGAACAGATCGTCGCCGGTCTGATCCGCAGCCATGAAGGGCGCCGGGTGCCGGTCATCCTGTTCACCAAGAACGGCGGCCAGTGGCTCGAGCATATCGCCGCCAGCGGTGCCGATGCGTTGGGCCTGGATTGGAGCACCGAGCTCTCCGATGCCCGTCGTCGGGTCGGTCACCGGGTCGCCCTCCAGGGCAACCTGGACCCCAATGTGCTGTTCGCCAAGCCCAGCGCGATCCGCGCCGAAGTGGCGCGAGTGCTCGACAGCTACGGTAGCGGCCCGGGGCATATCTTCAATCTTGGCCACGGCATCAGCCAGTTCACGAATCCTGACCACGTCACTGCCTTCATGGAGGCGTTGCACGAGCTGAGCCCGTCCTATCACGCGGCGAACTGAGCCATGGGCTTTCTCCTTCGCCTGCACGAGCGGCGGCGCGCCTGGGCTGGGCTCGCCGTCCTGGCGGCGCTGGTGATCGCCATCGGTAGCCTGACCCCAGGCACCGAGATGCCTGATAGCCTGCCCTGGGACAAGGCCAACCACTTCATTGGCTATGGTGGGCTGGCGGGCCTGATGGGGCTTGCCGGCATCGGCGCACGGCCGGCCTTCATTGGCGTGGTGGCCTACGGGGTCGCCATCGAGTTCGCGCAGTTGCCGGTGCCTGGGCGCATGGGGGGCGATCCCTGGGATATCCTGGCCAACACCCTAGGCGCACTGCTCGGACTGGCCATGCTCGCCCTGCTGCGCCGGTGCCTGCTGCGCGGTGGCGCTTGATGAACCGTCGCCCAGGCGATATCACCTAACGCTAGTCCCCTTTTTCTGTTCTGCGAGAGTCCATGATGACCGAATCACTCGACACCAGTTGGTTCACCGAAGTCTTCGATAGCCACGGCAGCGCCTTCTCGTTGAAGGTCCGCGAGAAGCTGTGGGAGGTGACCAGCGCCTATCAGCACCTCGAAGTCTATGCCACCGAGACCTATGGCAATCTGATGGTGCTCGATGGCTGCGTGATGCTCAGCGATCGCGACAACTTCCTCTATCACGAGATGATCGCCCACCCGGCGCTGTTCGCTCATTCGGCACCCAAGCGGGTAGTGATCATTGGCGGCGGCGATTGCGGCACCCTGCGCGAGGTGCTCAAACACTCGGGGGTCGAGCATGTCACCCTGATCGATATCGACGAGGAAGTGACCAAGGCCGCCGAGCGCTTCTTTCCGGCGTTGACCGAATCCAATGACGATCCCCGCGCCGAGCTGCTGTTTGCCGATGGGGTCAAGTGGGTGGACGAGGCCGATGACGAGAGCGTGGATGTGGTGATCATCGATTCCACCGATCCGGTAGGCCCGGCCGAGGGGCTATTCAAGGTCGATTTCCTGAAGCGCTGCCATCGTCTGCTGCGCGAGGGCGGGGTGATGGTGCAGCAGAGCGAATCGCCGCTCTATCACAGCGGCAGCATCATCCGCGAGCTGCGTCGCGATATGCTTGCCGCCGGCTTCGAGAGTGTCGCCACGCTGCCGTTCCCGCAGCCGGTCTATCCGTCGGGCTGGTGGAGCGTGACCCTGGCCGGCAAGGGCGCCGACGTGAAGGCGTTCCGCGAGGCCGACGCGGCGGCAAGCGATATGGTCTTGGACTACTACACCGCTGAGGCCCATCGCGGTGCCTTGGCGCTGCCGCCCTTCATGCGCCGCGCCTTCGCAGAGTGAGTCGCCCGGCACCGGCCCCGCGCCGGTGTCGGTGCCTGTAAAGGCCTGTCACGGCCTCTGCTATCTTGCCCCTTTACTGCGTTTTGGTGCCTGTCTCTATCACTGGCCCGCCTTCATTTCCGCGCTTCTTTTTTTGCTCCTCGCCGCCTGCCTTCGGTTTCCTCTCGCGTCTCTTTCAGCTCTTTTGTCCCTGTTGCCGACCGCGCTTTCATGCCGTTTCACCGAGCGTGGAATGGCTCTCATCGGGTGACGTCCCATCTTAGTCAACGCTCTACGACTTTGGTTGGAAGGTTTTAGTCGATTGTTTTTAAATGCTTTTTTCCTTGCTTGGTCGTATTTACAGGCGCTTTCATGGTTGCTTGCGTTGAAGAAAGGTTGTCGATGTTATCTAACGACTCGCGAATTGGCTTTGCTACTGTCGCTCGACATGCCACGAGCATGACAACAACAACTTACCCAATCCAAGGGAATAACCATGTTGCATAACAACAAAACCCTGCTGTGTTCCGCGACTGCCCTAATGGCCACCCTGCTGGCGACGGGCTCTGCCCAGGCCGGTGAGACGATGGAGGCTGTGAAAGAGCGCGGCCAGGTGGTCTGTGGCGTCAGTACCGGCCTGCCCGGTTTTTCCACGCCCGATGATCAGGGCAACTGGGAAGGCATCGACGTTGATGTCTGTCACGGTGTGGCCGCCGCGGTATTCGGCGATGCCTCCAAGGTGCAGTTCGTGCCGTTGAACGCCAAGGAACGCTTTACGGCACTGCAGTCCGGCGAGATCGATGTGCTGTCCCGCAACACCACTTGGACCGCGACCCGCGACACCACTCTGGGCCTCAACTTCACAGGCGTCAGCTTCTATGACGGCCAGGGCTTCCTGGTCAAGGAATCGCTGGGTATCGACAGTGCCAAGCAGCTCGACGGCGCGGCCTTCTGCGTACAGTCCGGTACCACCACCGAGCTCAACCTGGCCGACTACTTCCAGGCCCACGACATGAGCTTCGAGCCGGTCGTCTTCGATACCTCCGACCAGACCGTCGGTGGCTTCGAGGCCGGTCGCTGCGACGTGCTGACGTCCGATACCTCCCAGCTCAACGCCCTGCGCATCAAGCTGGCCGACCCGAGTGGCGCCAAGGTGCTGCCGGAAGTGATCTCCAAGGAGCCGCTGGGCCCGGTGGTTCGCCAGGGTGACGACCAGTGGTTCAATGCCGTCAAGTGGACCCTGTTCGCGATGATCAATGCCGAGGAGATGGGCATCAGCAGTGAAAACGCCGATGAACTGAAGAACTCCGACAAGCCAGGCATCGCCCGCTTCATGGGCAGCGAAGGCAACTTCGGCCAGGCCATGGGCCTGCCGGCCGACTGGGCCTACAGCATCGTCAGCCAGGTCGGTAACTACGGCGAGGTGTTCGATCGCAACGTTGGTGCCGGTTCACCGCTCAACATCGAGCGTGGCATCAACGCCCTGTGGACCGAAGGCGGCATTCAGTACGCTCCGCCGATTCGCTAACGCTCTCCACAGGCCCCGCCCCATTGTTGGGGCGGGGTCCGTCGTTGTGTCATCGCTAGTGGAGAGGACCTTCCATGACTACTCCTTCCTCGCCCCCACCTCGCGGGGAGACGCCACCGTTCTGGCGTGACCCCGCCAAGCGGGCGCTACTTTTTCAGGCGTTGATGCTCGCCGCGCTGTTTGCGGTGATTGGCTTCATCGTCAGCAATACCCTCGAGAATCTGGACGCGCGGGGGATCACTACCGGTTTCGGCTTTCTCAATGACACCGCCGGCTTCGGTATCGTCCAGAGCCTGATCGACTACACGCCGCAGAGCAGCTATGGCCGCACCTTCATGGTCGGCTTGCTGAACACTCTGCTGGTCTCGGCCCTCGGCATCTTCGCGGCCACTGTCATCGGCTTTCTAATGGGCATCGCCCGTCTGTCGCCCAATTGGCTGATCGCCAGAATTGCCGGCGCCTACGTCGAGATCTTTCGCAACATTCCGCTGCTGCTGCAGATTTTCTTCTGGTACTTCGCCGTATTGCGCAGCTTGCCGTCGCCGCGCCAGAGCATGAGCCTCGGCGAGGCCGTGTTCCTCAACATCCGTGGTCTGGTGGTGCCCGCGCCAGTGGGTGGGGCGGGCTTCGGGTGGACGCTGGTGGCGCTGGCCGTGGCCGTGATCGCGGCCATCGTGCTGGTGCGCTGGAACCGCCGCCGCCAGGAAGCAACCGGGGATCGGCTGCCTGCCGGGTGGATCAGTGCCGGGATGATTGTCGCTCTGCCTGCCTTGGTGTTCGTCGTCAGCGGCATGCCGCTGACCTGGGATATTCCCAAGCTTGGTGGCTTCAACTTCTCGGGCGGCATCACGGTGTTGCCGGAGCTGTTGGCACTTTGGCTGGCGCTGTCGATCTACACCGGCGCCTTTATCGCAGAGATCGTGCGCTCGGGCATCCAGGCCGTATCCAAGGGCCAGACCGAGGCGTCGCGGGCGCTATCGCTCTCCGGTGGCATGACCCTGCGGCTGGTGGTGATTCCCCAGGCGATGCGGGTGATCATCCCGCCGCTGACCAGCCAGTACCTCAACCTGATCAAGAACTCGTCACTGGCCACTGCCATCGGTTACCCGGACCTGGTATCCGTTTTTGCCGGTACCACGCTCAATCAGACCGGGCAGGCCATCGAGGTGATCATGATGACCATGGCGGTCTA
>CETM01000017.1_pt1 | contig 17625 bp, 28 predicted proteins | sample 361451 | NCBI WGS metagenome assembly CETM01 (sample SAMEA2622690, study PRJEB7988) | marine metagenome | isolation source: saline water (ENVO:00002010), including
GAAAGAGGTATTACAATTACATCTGCTGCTACTACTTGTTACTGGAGAGATAAAAGAATTAATATTATTGATACACCCGGACATGTTGATTTTACTATAGAAGTTGAAAGATCTTTGAGGGTTCTTGATGGTGCAGTAGCTGTTTTTGACTCGGTTGCAGGTGTTGAGCCACAATCTGAAACTGTTTGGAGACAAGCAAATAAATATAGTGTTCCACGAATGTGTTTTGTAAATAAAATGGATAGAATTGGTGCTGATTTTTATAGATGTGTTGAAATGATCGAAGATAGATTAGGTTCTAACCCTCTAGTAATTCAACTTCCTATAGGAGCTGAAAGTAATTATGAGGGATTAATTGACCTTATTACTATGAAGGAAATTATTTGGAAAGAAGAAAGCCTTGGAGCTGAATTTGAATATAAAGATATTAGAGATGAGCTTAAAGAAGAGGCTGAGAAATATAGAACTTCATTAGTTGAAATGGCAGTTGAACAAGATGATAATGTCATGGAACAATACCTTGAGGGAAATGAACCATCAGAAGAATCCCTTAAAGAGTGTATTCGTCTTGGTGTCTTAAATCAATCCTTTGTTCCTGTTTTAAATGGCACTGCTTTTAAGAATAAAGGTGTACAACCTTTATTAGACGCTGTTGTTGATTTTATGCCTTCTCCTACTGATGTCGAGGCTATTAAAGGTATTAACCCTGATTCTGAAGATGAAATAACAAGAAAATCATCAGATGAAGAACCGTTATCATTATTAGCTTTTAAAGTAATGAATGACTCTTTTGTCGGCAATCTTACATTCGCTAGGATTTATTCAGGGGTTATTAAATCTGGTGAAACTCTCATTAATACTGTTAAGGGCAAAAAAGAGAGAATTGGAAGAATGCTACTTATGCATGCTAATTCTAGAGAAGAAATTAAAGAAGCATATGCTGGAGATATTGTTGCTTTAGTTGGATTAAAAGATACTACAACCGGAGATACTTTATGCCATGCTGAAGATCAGGTTATTTTAGAGCGAATGGAGTTTCCCGATCCAGTTATTGAAGTAGCTGTAGAACCTAAAACGAAAGCAGACCAAGAAAAAATGGGTATTGCACTCCAAAGATTAGCAAAAGAGGATCCATCTTTTAGAGTTGCTTCAGATGATGAATCTGGACAAACAGTTATAAGCGGTATGGGTGAGCTTCACTTAGATATTCTTGTAGATCGTATGAAAAGAGAATTCAAGGTTGAAGCAAATGTTGGAGCCCCTCAAGTTGCATATAGAGAGACATTATCTAAAGAAGCTGAAATTGATTATACTCATAAAAAACAATCTGGAGGAGCCGGACAGTTTGCTAGATTAAAAATTATTGTAAGTCCAGTTGATCCTGGCGAAGGATACTCTTTTGAAAGTGAAATTGTTGGCGGAAATATTCCCAAGGAGTATATTCCTGGAGTTTCTAAAGGGATAGAAAGTATAAAGGAGACTGGAGCGCTAGCTGGTTTCCCTATAATTGATTTTAAAGTTAGATTAATTGATGGTGCATACCATGATGTTGACTCAAGTGTAATGGCATTTGAAATAGCTGCTCGTGCTGCTTTTAGAGAAGTTTGTAAAGATGCCGGGATAAAACTATTAGAACCAATCATGAGTGTTGAAGTTGTTACTCCAGAAGAGTATTTAGGAGATATTATTGGTGATTTAAATAGCAGAAGAGGTCAAGTGTCCGGAACTGAAACTAGAGGCCCTTCAACTGTAATTAATAGTATGGTTCCTTTAGCGAATATGTTTGGTTATGTAAATAACTTAAGATCTATGTCTCAAGGAAGAGCAGTTTTTACTATGCAATTTGATCATTATCAAGAAGTTCCAAAAGCTGTATCTGAAGAAATCATTTCAAAATTAGCTTAAAGTAAGAGGGTAGAGTGAAAGAACAAAATATAAGAATAAGATTAAAGGCCTATGATCATAGGGTGCTAGATACTTCAGCTAAAGAAATTTTGGAGACTGCAAAAAGAACAGGCGCTGATGTAAAGGGTCCTATTCCATTACCAACAAGAATAGAAAAGTTTACGGTTCTTAGGAGTCCTCATATTGATAAGAAAAGTCGTGAACAATTCGAAATTAGAACTCATAAAAGATTGATGGATATCATTGATCCTACACCTCAAACAGTTGATGCTTTAATGAAACTAGATTTAGCTGCTGGTGTTGATGTTGAGATAAAGTTATAGGTTTTAGTTATGAGAACAGGTTTAATTTGTAAAAAATTAGGAATGAGTAGAATATTCGACTCCAATGGTTCTCATATTCCAGTAACAGTTCTTCACCTGGATAACTGTCATGTTATTTCATCTATGACTGAAGAAAAAAACGGTTATTCTGCTATACAGATTGGAGTAGGTAAAATTAAAGATAAAAAGTTATCTAAATCCATGAAAGGTCATTTCAAGAAAAACAAGGTTGAACCCAAGCTAAAACTTTCTGAATTTAGAGTTACACCTGAAAATCTAATAGATAATGGTACTGAAATTGTGGCTTCACATTTTATAAATGGTCAGCTTGTTGATGCTACTGGAACTTCAATAGGTAAAGGATTTGCTGGTGCTATGAAAAGACATAACTTTGGCGGGCTTCGTGCATCACATGGTGTTTCCATAAGTCACAGAAGTCATGGCTCTACTGGCCAGTGTCAAGATCCTGGCAAAGTATTTAAAGGTAAAAAAATGGCCGGTCATATGGGGGCATCTACCGTGACTACTCAAAATCTTGAAATAATTAAAACAGACTCAGAAAATGGTTTTATTTTCGTAAAGGGATCTGTTCCTGGATCAAAAGGTGGCTGGGTTATTTTAAATGATGCAAAAAAAATTCCTTTAAGAGAAGATTTACCTTTGCCAGCTGGCGTTAAAGGTCATGATACAAATGAAGAGACTCCAGCAGAGGAGACTCCAGCAGAAGAAACACCAGTAGAGGAGACTCCAGCAGAAGAAACACCAGTAGAGGAGACTCCAGCAGAAGAAACTCCAGCAGATGAAGAGGTTAAAGATGAAAGTTAATCTTATTAATATAGAAACTGAAAAAACAACTTCAGAAGATCTGCAAGATGAGTTTTTCGGACTTGATCCAAGAAAAGATATTTTGCATAGAGTTGTAACTTGGCAATTATCAAGAAAAAGGTTAGGCACAAGGAAAACTAAAAGTAGAGGAGAAATTACTGGAAGCACTAAAAAGATTATGCGTCAAAAAGGTTCTGGCGGTGCAAGACATAGAACTAAAAAAGTTAATCTTTTTAGAGGTGGCGGCACGGCCTTTGGTCCAAAAGTAAGAGATCATTCAACTAAACTACCTAAGAAGATTAGAAAATTGGGATTAAGACATGCTTTATCAGCAAAGGCTAAAAATAATGAGCTAATTCTTGTTGATGGAGATTTTTCAGATCTATCCAAAACAAAGTCTATAAAAGACAAGATTGAAAAACTTGATTTAAAAAATTCTTTGATTGTTAATAATTTTGATAATGATAATCCTTTTGTTAAGGCTGCAAAAAATATTAAAAACATTGAATTCCTTAAAGCTGATGGAATTAATGTTTACGACATTCTTAATAATCAAAAACTTATCATAACCAAGGACTCTTTAAATAATATTGTGGAGAGATGTCAATGAGCTTAAGTAATTATGATATATTATTAAGTCCTGTCGTTACTGAAAAATCAACTCTATTATCTGAGTCAAATAAAGTTGTTTTCAAAGTAGCTATTAAATCAAATAAAAAACAAATTAAAAAGAGCGTAGAAGAAATTTTTAAAGTTAAGGTAAAATCTATAAATACTCTTAGAAGAAAAGGTAAATCTACAAACTTTAGAAATATTAAAGGTAAACGAAAAGATTTTAAACACGCAATTGTTACTTTAGAGGAAGGTCAGACCATTGATACAATGGGTTCTGTTTAATCGATTATGGCATTAAAACAATATAAACCGACAAGTCCAGGGCAAAGGGGTCTAGTTTTAGTAGATAAATCTTCTTTATCGAAGGATAGACCATTAAAAAAACTTACTGAAGGTCTACCATCTAAATCTGGCAGAAACAATAATGGAAGAATTACATCAAGAAGACGTGGAGGTGGACATAAAAGATTATACAGAAAAATCGATTTTAAAAGAGATAAAATTGATTCAGTCGGAGTAGTAGAGAAACTTGAATATGATCCTAATAGAACTGCCTTTATTGCGCTTATTAAGTATGAAGATGAGTATAGGTATATTATAGCTCCTCAAAGATTATCAGTTGGTGATAAAGTTTTATCAGGACCTAATTCAGATATAAAACCAGGAAATTCTTTGCCTATGACTAAAATTCCTATAGGTACAATTATTCATAATATTGAAATGAAACCAGGCAAAGGCGGTCAATTAATAAGATCTGCGGGTACTTTTGCCCAATTAGTCGGTAGAGATCAAGGTATGGCAATTATTCGACTTACTTCTGGCGAGCAGAGGCTTATACCTGCTGAATGTTATGCAACAATTGGAGCTGTTTCAAATCCAGATAATTCTAATCAAAAATTAGCTAAGGCCGGTAGAAATAGATGGAAAGGTAAAAGACCTTCAGTCAGAGGTGTTGTAATGAACCCAGTTGACCATCCTCATGGAGGTGGTGAGGGCAAAACCTCTGGTGGACGTCATCCTGTAACTCCATGGGGAGTTCCTACTAAAGGTAAAAAGACAAGATCAAATAAGAGTTCTGATAAATATATAGTTAGAAGTAGACATCAAAGAAGGAAGAGAAAGTAATTATGGCTAGATCAGTTTGGAAAGGACCATTTGTAGAAAGTTATGTATTAAAAAAGGCTGAGGCAGCAAGAGAGTCTGGAAGAAAAGATATTATAAAAATTTGGAGCAGAAGATCAACTATCCTCCCTCAGTTTGTAGGTTTAAATTTTGGTGTTCACAATGGACAAAAGTTTATCCCAGTATTGGTGACTGAAGACATGGTAGGTCATAAGTTTGGTGAATTTGCTCCTACTAGAACTTATTATGGACATACTGCTGATAAATCAGCAAAGAGAACTTAAATGAGTAAAAAAACTAAAGAATTAAGTAAACCAACATCAAGGGCTATAGGTAAAATGATTAGAATTAGTCCATATAAACTTAACCTAGAAGCAAAATCTATAAGAGGAAAAAAAGTTGATGATGCTCTTTCTTACTTACAATTCTCAAAAAAGAGAATATCAAATACGGTGAGAGATACTTTAGAGAGCGCTATAGCTAATGCAGAAAATAATCATGCTCTTGATATAGATAAATTATATGTAGATGAAGCTTTTGTTGGAAAAAATATGGTCATGAAAAGATGGAGAGCTAGAGCTAGAGGTAGAGCTGCAAAGATATTAAAGCCATTTAGTCAGCTTACTATAATTTTAAAAGAACAAAATATTGAGGATACAAAATAATGGGTCAAAAAGTTAATCCTATAAGTATGAGACTGGGCATCAATAGAACTTGGGATTCTACTTGGTATGCTGGAAAAAATGAATATTCAATACTCTTAAAGGAAGATTTGAATATGAGAAAGATGATCTTTAAAGATTTAAAGAACGCTGCAATTTCAAGAGTTGTTATTGAAAGACCACACAAAAAATGTCTAGTAACTATTCATTCTGGTAGACCAGGACTTATTATAGGAAAAAAAGGTTCTGAAATAGAAAGCTTAAGAAAAAAACTTCAAAAACTAACATCATCCGATGTTGTTGTTAATATTGTTGAAGTTAGAAAACCAGAAATAAATGCTACTCTAGTTGCCGAGAACATTGCTCAACAATTAGAAAGACGTGTAGGTTTTAGAAAGGCTATGAAAAGGGCTGTTCAATCAGCAATGAGGTTAGGGGCTAAAGGCATTAGAATTAATTGTGGTGGAAGGCTCGGCGGTGCAGAAATTGCTAGAACTGAATGGTATAGAGAAGGAAGAGTTCCTTTACATACTCTAAGGTCAGATGTTGATTACGGTGTTGCTTCTGCTCATACAACATACGGTATCTGTGGAATTAAAGTTTGGATTTATCTTGGCGATATCATGGAGAATAATCCATTTGCAAAAGATAATAAATCTGAAGATAAAACTCTTGAACAAGGTAAGGGGCTATAAGTTAAATGCTACAACCAAAAAAGACAAAATATAGAAAAGCGCACAAAGGCAGAATTAGAGGTAAAGCAAAAGGCGGTACAACTCTTAATTTTGGTTCTTATGGGTTAAAAGCACTAACAGCTGAAAGAGTGACATCTCGTCAAATTGAAGCTGCGAGAAGAGCTATAACAAGACATATGAAGAGAGCTGGTAAAGTTTGGATAAGGATTTTTCCTGATGTTCCTGTTTCAAAAAAGCCTACAGAGGTAAGAATGGGCAAGGGTAAAGGAACTCCAGAATATTGGGCCGCTAGGGTTAAACCAGGTAGAGTAATGTTTGAAATTGATGGTGTGAATGCTGATATAGCTCATACAGCACTGAATCTCGGTTCTTCAAAATTACCCCTTCAAACAAAAATTATTACGAGACCTGGTGAGGGTAGTAAATAATGGCAAAAAAGAAAAAAGAAATAAGAGATATGAGTAAAGATCAACTTATAGATCATGTAGAAGCTCTAAAAAAAGAATTATTTAATCTCAAAATTGAGATTATGTCTGGACAAAATAACAATACTTCAAATATTTCTAAAATTAAAAAGGATATAGCTAGAGCAAAAACCTTTATCAATATTCAAAGTAAAGAAGTGGAGTCATCAAATGCCTAAAAGAATTTTGAAAGGAATAGTAATTAGTGATAAAGCTGATAAAACACTTACCGTTAAAGTGGAAAGAAGATTTTCTGATCCATTTTTCAAAAAAACTGTTAGAAGCTCAAAAAAATATAAAACACATGATGAGAATAATAAATTTAAAGTCGGTGATTCTGTAAGAATTCAAGAGTGCCGTCCGATTTCTAAAACGAAAACTTGGACAGTGTTAGAGGATTAGTATTAAGGAATAAACAATGATTCAAATGCAATCAAAATTAGATGTAGCCGATAACTCTGGAGCTAAACTTGTACAGTGCATAAAAGTATTAGGAGGATCTAAGAGAAGAACTGCTGGTGTGGGAGACATTATTGTTGTTTCAGTAAAAGAAGCTATTCCTAGAGGTAGGGTAAAAAAAGGTGAAGTTCTTAAAGCTGTTATTGTAAGAACAAAAAAAGAAATAAGAAGACAGGATGGAAGCGCTATTCGTTTTGATACTAATGCTGCTGTTCTTGTTAATGCTCAAGGAGAACCAATTGGTACAAGAATTTTTGGTCCAGTAACAAGAGAGTTACGTTCTAAGAATCTCATGAAAATTGTTTCCCTAGCTCCGGAGGTAATATAATGGCTTCAAAACTAAAAAAAGGAGATAAGGTTTTTATTTTAGCTGGAAAAGACAAAGGTAAAGAAGGCGAAATTATACAAATTTTAGGATCTGATAAAGCTATTGTCCAAGGAATTAATATTGTAAAAAAACATAAAAAACCTTCTCAGGAGGATGAAGGAGGTATTGTTGATCAAGAAAAACCTATACATAAATCCAATCTAATGCTCATAGATCCAAAAAGCAAAAAACCTACTAAGATTGGCTTTAAGCAAAATAAAAAGGGCATAATTACAAGATTTGCAAAGAAATCAGGAGAATTAATCAATGACTGAAATTGAAATTCCAAGATTACAAAAGCTTTATAATGATAAAGGTATAACAGACTTAATTGATACTTTCTCTTATCAAAATCGATTAGAAGTACCGAAGATTAATAAAATCGTATTGAATATGGGAATTGGTGAGAATGTTAGTGATAGTAAAAAAATTAACTCTGCTGTTGATGCTTTAGAGTTAATATCCGGTCAAAAGCCAGTTAAAACTATCGCAAAAAAAGCCATAGCTGGATTTAAGTTAAGAGAAGGCTTACCTGTAGGAGTTAAAGTTACTTTAAGAAAAAGAGTTATGTATGAGTTTATAGACAGATTAATTAATATTGCTTTGCCAAGGGTTAGAGATTTTAGAGGATTAAATAATAAAAGCTTTGATGGAAATGGAAATTATGCTTTTGGCATTAAAGAGCACATAATTTTTCCTGAAATCAATTATGAATCCGTTACTGATATATGGGGGATGGATGTTATTATTTCTACATCTGCCAATACTGATGAAGAAGCTTTAGCATTATTAAAGGGTTTTAACTTCCCTTTTGGAAACTAAAAAAAAGAGGTAAATATGGCAAAAGTTAGTTTAGTTCAAAGAGATTTAAAAAGAAGAAAGCTTTGGAATAAGTACAAAGAAAAGAGAGCAAGTCTTTTGGCTATTGCAAATGACAAGACATCCTCTGCTGAGGAGAGATTTGAAGCGAGATTAAAGCTATCCAAACTACCAAGGAACTCCTCTAAATCACGTATTAGAAATAGATGCTCTTTAACTGGAAGGCCAAGAGCAGTTTATAGGAAATTTGGTTTATCAAGAATAGCTCTAAGAGAGCTAGCTTCTCATGGAAAACTACCTGGTGTAGTGAAATCAAGCTGGTGAGGTACTAATGAATATAAATGATCCGATAGGAGATATGATTACTAGAATTCGTAATGCACATTTGCGTGGTAAGAATACTGTAGACTCTCCAAGTTCAAATCTAAGAATTAACATATTAGAAGTTTTAAAGGATGAAGGCTTTATTAGAGGTTTTTCAACTACTGATTATGAAAATGGAAAATCTGAAGTTCAAATCGATTTAAAATATCATGAAGGTGAACCAGTAATTAGAGAGATTACTAGAGTTTCAAAGCCTGGTAGGCGCGTCTATTCCTCAGTTAGCGGAATGAGCCTTGTTCGTAATGGTTTAGGTATTTCAATTTTATCAACTCCAAAAGGAGTTATGTCAGATAAGTCAGCAAGAAATAATAATGTTGGCGGTGAAGTTTTGTGTACTGTTTTTTAATTTAATTGGTGTGTTGTAATGTCAAGAATAGGTCAAAAGATTATAGAAATTCCAGATAATGTAGAAGCTAATTTAGGTCAAGATGAAATAAAACTAATTGGCCCTAAAGGTGAGCTTTCAACTCCAATATTTGAAGGGGCAAGTATTGAGATTGTCGATAAAACAATAACTGTTACCAAAGGTGAAGATAATCAAGGTTTTTCAAAAAACTGGGGTCTTCAAAGAACCCTTATATCGAATAGTGTTATAGGAGTTAGTGAAGGTTATTCCAAAAAACTTGAGATTACTGGCGTTGGTTATAGGGCTCAAATGAAAGGTAGTAATATTCAATTATCACTTGGTTTTAGCCATGATGTTAATTATGAAACACCTGATGGTATTAAAATCGAAACGCCAACACAAACTGAAATTATAATAAGTGGAATAGATAAACAAAAAGTTGGTCAAGTAGCTGCGGAAATAAGGGCTTTTAGGCCGCCTGAACCTTACAAGGGTAAAGGGGTGAGATACGAGAATGAATACATCTTTAGAAAAGAAGGCAAGAAGAAATAATTAAATGACAAAGTTAAATAAAGACATAAGACGACAAAACCGTGTTAGGAAAGATCTTAAAGGAAAAGCTACAGATAGATGTAGATTAACAGTCTTTAGATCTTCAAAACATATCTACGCACAAATTATTGATGATGTTTCGGGAAAGACGATTGCTTCTGCTTCATCTCTAAATAAAGATTTTAAGGAAAAGGGAAGCGATATAAATGGCGCTTCTAAAGTAGGTGCTATGATAGGTAAAAAAGCTATTAATGCAGGTATTAAGGAAATTTTCTTTGATAGAGGTAGATATAAATATCATGGAAGAGTAAAAGCTCTAGCTGAAGGAGCTAGAGAAGCAGGACTAATTTTTTAGGAGAATATTTTGGCTTTAGAAGATAAAAATTTTCAAGATAATGATAGTGATTTTATTGATAAATTAGTTTTTATTAATAGAGTTGCAACTGTTGTTAAAGGTGGAAGAAGATTCAGTTTTGCAGCATTAGTTGTAGCTGGAAATCAAAAAGGTCATGTTGGTTTTGGTCATGGTAAAGCCAGAGAGGTTCCAGAAGCTGTAAAAAAAGCTACCGATTCTGCTAAAAATTCATTAATTAAAGTTCCTTTAAAAGAGGGTAGAACCCTACATCATGATATTGAAGGACGTCATGGTGCAGGTAAGGTTATTTTAAGGACTGCACCTCCAGGAACAGGAATAATATCTGGTGGTCCAATGAGAGCTGTTTTTGAAGTTTTAGGCGTACAGGATGTAGTTGCAAAATCTATTGGTTCATCTAATCCATATAATATGGTTAGGGCTACTATTGATGCTCTATCTAAAATCGATAGCCCAAGACAAGTTGCCGCTAGAAGAAATAAAAAAGTAAGTGAAGTTGTATCTAAGTATGAAAATCAGGAAGAAGTTACTGGCGAGGTGTAAATGAAAAAAATAAAAGTAAAACAAATTGCTAGTTCAGTTAGAAGAAAACCTTATCAGAAAAAAAACTTAGTAGGTCTGGGTCTTAATAAACTTTATAAAACCGTAGAATTAGATGATACGCCTTCAATTAGAGGTATGATAAATAAAGTTAGCCATTTGGTTGAAGTTACTTCAGAGGATTAATCATGAGATTAAATGAACTAAAAGATAACCCTGGATCAAGACGATCTAGAATTAGAGTTGGAAGAGGTATAGGTTCGGGTAAAGGAAAAACAGCTGGAAGAGGTCATAAAGGTCAAAAATCAAGATCTGGAGTGGCTATCAAAGGCTTTGAAGGTGGACAAATGCCTATACATATGCGCTTACCAAAAAGAGGATTTAATAATTTTACTAAGAAGAAATATACTGAGATTACTACAGGTAAACTTCAATCATATATTGATAATGGACTTTTAAAAATTGATAAAGAAATAACTGAATCTGATTTTATTTCATCTTGCGCAATTAAAAAAAGTCCAAATGGTTTTAAATTACTAAATAAGGGTGATCTGAAATCCAAAATTAATTTATCAATTTCTAAAGCTACAAAATCTTCAATTGAGTTAATTCAATCCTTAGGTGGCACTATTAATATTCTTGAAACACCTAAAATAAAAAGAAATAGAAAAGTAACTAAAAAAACTAATAATACTAAACAGGAAGAGGATATTTCAAAGGACAATAATGTTGTTGAAAATGATTTAGTTGAAAATATAGAAGATAAAACTGAATCTCAGGTTGAAGATAATGTAACTGAGGATGCGGAGGAAACATAGATGGCCTCTGTCGCGGAGCAGCTAGCTTCAAATATAAGTTTTTCTGCATTTAGAAATGCAACTGAATTAAAGAAAAGAATTTGGTTCACATTACTTGCTCTTTTGGTCTACCGCTTAGGAACATATCTACCTTTGCCTGGCATTAATATTGATACCTTAAGACAAATTTTTGAGCAAAACCAATCAGGCATTATTGGAATATTTAATATGTTTGCCGGCGGTGCTGTAGGTAGAATGGCAATTTTATCCCTTGGTATTATGCCATACATAACCTCGTCTATTATTATACAACTCGTTGTGCCCGTTGTTCCAAGGCTTAATTATTTAAAAAAAGAAGGTGGAGAACAAGGAAGAAGGCAAATAAATCAGTATACTAGATATGGTACTGTTTTTTTAGCAACAATTCAGGCATGGGGAATAGCTGTAGGCTTAGAAGGTGCATCAGGTGTTGTTATTGATCCAGGTCTTTTCTTTAAAATATCAGCTGTAATAACATTAGTTGGCGGGACAATTTTTTTAATGTGGTTAGGTGAACAAATTACATCTAGAGGGTTAGGAAATGGAATTTCCCTTCTTATATTTGCTGGTATTATAGCCGAATTACCTGCTGCCTTATTTGGTACTCTTCAGTTAGGTAGGCAAGGAGCGATTTCAGGCGCATTGATCATAGGTCTAGTTTTTTTAGTAATTATCATTCTTACTTTTGTTGTTTTTATGGAAAGAGCTCAAAGAAGACTAATTGTTCAATATCCAAAAAGACAGGTAGGAAATAAAATGTTCGGTGGTGATAATTCTCACTTACCTTTAAAACTTAATACTGCCGGTGTTATTCCACCTATTTTTGCGTCGTCTTTACTTTTAATGCCAATTACAATTGCAAATTTTTCAACTGGAGAAGGACAAGGCTGGTTGAATACAATTACCGCAATGCTAGGAAGAGGCCAAACTTTATATATGCTTCTTTATGCAGGCTTAATAATTTTCTTTTGTTATTTTTATACTGCTATTGTTTTTAATCCATCAGATACTGCAGATAATTTAAAAAAACAGGGCGGTTTTATACCTGGCATAAGACCTGGAGAAAAAACAGCAGAGTACATTGATTTTATTTTAAGTAGACTTACCGTTGTTGGAGCAACATATCTTGTTCTTGTTTGTTTGCTCCCTGAGTTTTTAATCTCAAGATATTCTGTACCTTTCTATTTTGGAGGAACTTCAATTTTAATTATTGTTAATGTTGCAATGGATACAATGACACAATTTCAAGGATATTTGTTTGCCCATCAATATGAAGGGCTTTTGAAAAAATCTAGGTTAGCCTCAAGAAGAAAATCATGATAATTATTTTGTTAGGACCACCAGGCTCTGGAAAAGGCACACAAGCTAACTTTATTCAAAGTAAACTTTCAATACCCCACCTATCTACTGGCGATATTTTAAGGCAATCAGTTAAAAATGAAACTAATCTTGGTAATAAAGTAAAAAATGTAATGGCCAAAGGTGAGCTAGTATCTGATGATTTGATTTTAGATGTTATTAAAGAAAGAGTTTCACAAAGTGATTGCAATTTAGGTTTTATTTTAGATGGATACCCAAGAAATATAGCTCAGGCAGAATCGCTAAATATAGTTTTAAAAGATATTAATCGAAATATAGATAGAATTTTATTTTTAGATGTTGATTTTGAGGTTCTTCATTCAAGAATCGAGTCAAGATCTAAGGAAAATAATAAAGAAATGAGAGCTGACGATACATCAGAGGTTCTAATTAAAAGATTGGATGAGTATAAAGCTCAAACAGCACCTTTGGCTGAGTATTACATTAATAATAAAAAATTTAAAAAAATCAATGGGATGAACACTATAAATGAAGTTTCACTTGATATTGAAAATTTTTTGGATAATGACATTTAGTTGGTTGACTGTAAGGATTTGAGGACTATAATCCGCAAATTCATCAGTTTTATGAATAGTATTTTTTTTGGAGGCTTAATTGGCTCGTATTTCAGGAGTAAATATACCCACAAATAAAAAGGTTTCTATAGGTTTGACCTATATTCATGGTATAGGTGATAAATCTGCGCAGAATATATGTGAGAAAGCAGGAATTGATAAAGATAAAAGAGTTAACGAACTTCTTGAGACTGAAGTAATTCAGATAAGAGAAATTATTGATGGTTCATATAGAGTTGAAGGTGAACTTAGAAGAGATATTTCAACGAACATTAAAAGACTTATGGATCTTGGGAATTATAGAGGTTTAAGACATAGAAGAGGTCTACCAGTTAGAGGGCAAAGAACTCATACTAATGCTAGAACACGTAAAGGCCCTGCTAAAGCTATAGCTGGCAAAAAGAAAACAGCTTAAGGAATAGATAATGACTGAAGAAAACAAGAGGGTAAAAAGACGTAATAAGAAAAATATTTCTTCAGGAATAGCTCATGTTAATTCTACATTCAACAATACAATGATTACTATATCTGATGAAAATGGTAATACTATTAGCTGGTCATCTGCAGGTTTGATGGGTTTCAAAGGCTCTAGAAAGTCTACCCCCTATGCAGCTCAAATGGCAGCTGAAGATGCAGGAACAAAAGCTTTGGAGCACGGAGTTAAGACTCTAAGGGTAGAAATACAAGGGCCAGGGTCAGGTCGAGAAAGTGCATTAAGAGCACTTCAATCGACTGGCTTCACCATAACTTCTATTAAGGATGTAACATCTATACCCCATAACGGTTGTAGACCTCCTAAAAGAAGAAGAGTTTAACTATAAAATTTTTTATTTTTTAAAGGGGATTTGATTTGAGTATTGAAAAAAATTGGCGAGAATTACTTAAACCTAATGTTGTAAATATGGAGGCAGGTTCAGATCCTCTAAAAAAATCCACATTAGTTGTTGAGCCATTGGAAAGAGGATATGGAATAACTTTAGGCAATGCCCTTAGAAGGGTGCTTTTATCTTCACTTCAAGGTTCTGCAGTTTATGGATTTAAAATTGATGGTGTATTACATGAGTTTTCATCAATTTCAGGTGTTAGAGAAGATGTTATTGATATTGCGTTAAATATTAAAAAGATAATATTTGGAGCTGATTTTAATGGTAGTAAAATTCTTACAATTGAAAAAACAGGACCCGGAGTTGTGGTTGCTGGCGATATAACTTTATCTGATGATATTGAGGTTATGAATCCTGATTTAGTTTTGTGCACTCTTGATGAAAATATTTCTTTTAGAATGGAATTATATATTAAAAATGGAAATGGTTATGTTTCTGCCGAAGAAAACAGAGACGAGGATGATCCAATAGGCATGATTCCTGTGGACAGTATTTATAGTCCAGTAACAAATGTATCTTATGAAGTCGATAATGCTAGAGAAGGCGAGTTCCTTGATTATGATAGATTATCTCTATCAATTGAAACTGATGGCTCTGTTAAGCCTGAGGATGCACTTGCTTTTTCTGCTAGAATTTTAATTGATCAACTTAATCCTTTTATTAATTTTGATGAACCAGAAGAGGAAGTTATTGAAGAAAGTGAGGATGAATTAGAATTTAATTCATCACTTCTTAAAAAAGTTGATGAGCTTGAGCTATCCGTTAGATCCGCCAACTGTTTAAAAAATGATAATATTGTTTATATTGGTGATTTAATCCTTAAGTCTGAAAACGAGATGTTAAGAACTCCAAATTTTGGAAGAAAATCTCTCAATGAGATTAAAGAAGTGTTAAGTGAAATGAGTTTATCTCTTGGAATGGATGTACCAAATTGGCCGCCTGAAAATATTGAAGAATTAGCCAGGAAGCATGCTGCAGATAAGTTTTAGTTAGGAAAAAAATGCGTCACTTAAAATCAAAAAGAAAACTTAACAAAACTTCAAGCCATCGGAAAGCAATGCTTGGTAATATGGCTGTAGCATTAATAAAGCATGAACAAATTCAAACAACTTTACCAAAAGCAAAAGAATTATCACCTTTTGTAGATAAACTTATTACATTGGGTAAAAAGGGTGATTTAGCATCAAGAAAAAAAGCATATTCTATTCTTCCAGAAAAACAGTGGACTTCTAAAATTTTTGATGAGCTTTCTGAAAGATACAAAGAAAGAGATGGTGGCTATACACGTGTTTTAAAGGCTGGATTTCGATATGGTGACTCAGCCCCTATGGCTGTTATTGAATTAGTAGACAGAAACCCAGATGCTCTGGGGCAAGATTCAGGCCCAGTTCTTAGTGAAGAGACCGAAGAAGTAAGTTAATTTTTTTTAATTATTTTTTGGGCAACATCTATTTGTCCATTAGAAAACCCTGCCTCACAATAAGAAAAATAATAGTTAAATAATCTTTGAAGACTTCCATCCATACCATTGTATAGAAGCTTATCTATGGAATTGTTAAAATTATTCTTCCATATATTCAGAGTTTTCGCATAAGATTTTCCAAAAGAATTATTTGATATCTCAGTTAAACCATTTTTATTAAAACTTTCTCTAATCTTTTCATGTGAGGGAAGCATTCCGCCAGGAAAAATGTATTTTTGTATAAAATCGACAGATTTTCTGTAGCTATCAAATTGATTATTATCAATTAGTATCATTTGAATTCCGGCTAAACCTCCTTTTTTTAGTACTTCATTTATTTTTGAAAAATATGTATCCCAGTATTTTTCACCCACAGCTTCAATCATTTCAATAGAAATGATTCTATCAAAAGATCCTTTTAAATCTCTATAATCGCATAAATGAACTTTCGAGTTTTTGAAGCTATTTCTTTTAATTCTATCTTCTGTAAAGCTTTTTTGACTTGGGCTAATTGTTATACCTGTGTAGTTACATCCAAGCTCTTTACCAATATATTCAGCCATACCACCCCATCCACACCCAATCTCTAAAACATTATGATGAGGTTTGATATTTAATTTTTCAACTAAGTTTTGATATTTATTTATCTGAGCTTTATATAGATCTTCTTTATCGTTTTTAAATAGGGCGCTCGAATATGTCATACTTTTATCAAGCCAAATCTCATAAAAAGAATTACCTATATCATAATGATATTCTATATTTTTTTTTGCTCTTATTTTTGTATTTTCTCTCAAAAAGTGAATAAAACGATTATATACTTTATATAAACTGCTTTTAGCTTTGAATTCATTAGGTAAATTTTGAAGCATTAATTCCAAAAGATTTTCAAGATTTGGGCTATCCCACTCATTTTTTAAATAACTTTCGGCAAAGCCAAGATGACCGCCTACTACTGTTCTAAATATTGGTTTATAAGATTTAAGTATTAATTCACCATGAAGCCCGTCCTTTCCTTTAAATAAGAATTCTTCATTATTAGGAAATACAACTCTCAATGACCCTTGTTTTATTTTTGATCCAATTTTATTTATATATTTTTTCGTAAACATTAATTGTCAATCACTAAAACTTATATCATCAATTTTATTTTTTGGATGTGGCTCAAATTTTACCTTTTTCAGGTATAAAAATAAAGCATGAAAGTGTATTCCAAATATTACTTTCAATGTCATTAGGGGGTATTTAAAAAAAATCTTTATCAAGTTTAAGTCATTTAATTCAACTGACTTTCCATTAAAAGAAGCTAATAATAATGGTTTTTTATCTGTGCTTTCTTTAATAATTATACTAGTAAAATTTTCATTTATTTCTGTAGAAAAATTATACTCAGCATTTAAATTAATAAAAGGAGAAACATGAAATAGTTTTTTTCTACTATGATTTAATTTTTGTTCTTCGTCATCTAAGATAAAAACATAAGAATGATCTTCCCCAAATGTATTTCTAACTTCATAAATTAAAATTTTAAGTTCTTCCCTGTCATAAATTGACCAGACTGTAATCGGATTAAATACATAACCCAATATTCTTGGGTAACATAAGCAATATATTTTTAAATTCTTTGCCTCAATGTCAATATCACTTTTTGAGATAACTTCTAAAATCCAGTTTTTTACAGGGGTCCCATTCTTCAATCCATGATCTTTTTCATAAAAAGAGAAAATATTAAATTTATTGAATGAAAAAAGATAAAGTTTCTTATCTAAATATTTTAAATCATCAATATCAATTAACATATTAAAAACATTATATTTAAACTGATGCTTCTTTTGATGGTATCTTTTATGAACTACCTGGCCCTCGAATATTAGTGATTTTAACGCCAAGGTATTACTCCATTTAAATGTTCTGATATCATTAAGCTCGATGATAAACCTGCTTCATGAAAACCATTTCCTGACCATGCACCACAATACCAATAATTCCTATATCCTTGTATATTATCTAATTGTAATTGACCATTAATAGCATTTTCATCATAGATTGGATGTTCAT
>CETM01037062.1_pt1 | contig 17614 bp, 13 predicted proteins | sample 361451 | NCBI WGS metagenome assembly CETM01 (sample SAMEA2622690, study PRJEB7988) | marine metagenome | isolation source: saline water (ENVO:00002010), including
AAAAAAAAATTAGGTGCCATTGAACTTAAACCAAAAAGAAAATTTTACGATTACAAGGCGAAGTATAGTGTGAAAGCGCAAACTAAACACATAATACCTGTTGATCTAGAAAAAAATAAAATAAAGGAAATAATGAATATTGCCTTAAAAGCACATAAATTAATTGGTTGCAGGGGAGTAACTAGATCAGATTTTAAATTTTTTAAAAATAAATTTTATCTTTTAGAAATAAATACTCAACCTGGTATGACAAATCTTTCTTTAGTTCCTGAAATTGCAAATTACTATGGAATTAATTTTGCAAATTTAATTGAATGGATTTTAAAAGATGCATCTTCCAATAGATAAAAAAAATAAAATTTATATATATTTAGTTGTATTTTTTTTATTTACAACAATTAGTAATTTGCAAATATCTAATTCGAATTTATTCAAATTTAGTTCAAAAGATATAAAGGTTTCAGGTCTTTCAAAAAAAAATAATTTATCTATTGTCCAAGAGTTAAAAAAAATTCAGGTGAAAAATATTTTTTTTATTCAAAAGGATATTTTGATTAAAATTTTGAGTCAAAATAATTTAGTAAATTCTTTTGAAATTAAAAAGGTATTTCCAAATACAATAGAAATAAAAATAAAAAAAACTCAATTCTTAGGCATAACTAATATTGATGGAATTTTCTATTTTATAGGATCAAATGGAAAATTAATTGATTATGATGAATCAACTAAAAATTTACCTTACGTTTTTGGAAAAATAAATATATTTAGTTTTATAGAATTTATTAATATTATTAAACAGTCAACAGTTAATATAAAAAATATAAAAGAAATTTATTTTTTTCCATCAGGAAGATGGGATATAAAAACAAAAGAAGACAAGTTATTTAAATTACCAAGCAAAAATATATTGTCAGCTTTAAATACAATAAATAAATTAAATAATTCACAAGAATTTAAAAAAGCTTCAATAGTCGATTTAAGATTTAATAAAAAAATAATTTTTACTAATGAATGAAAAAGCGACAGATGTTTATTTTAGTCTAGATCAAAACAGATTAAGTTTTGGGGTTTTTCAAAAAATAAATAAACGTTTGATTTTTTCTGACGCGGAAAATATCAGCTTTGTCAGTATTTATGAGGACACAGATTTTGATTTTTTAAAAAAACCACTTGAAAAAAATATTAAAAAGATCGAAAAAAAAACTAATTCTTTCGTCAATAATATTTGTTTAATGGTAGAAACAAATAAATCAATATCTATCTGCATTTCTTTAATGAAAAATCTTGATAATAAAAAAATTCAAAATAAAGATATTAAATATCTTATTCAAGATGCGAAACAACAGATACTTAGAGCATATCCTAATAATAGTATTGCGCATATAATTGTAAAAAAATATATGATTAATGACCTTGAATATAATTTTGCACCAAGTAACATCGTCTGTGAAAAAATTTCTTTAGATATTGAATTTATTTGCCTACCTAAAAAATTAATTAAAAGATTAGAATTATTGTTTCGGGGATTTGAAATCACTATTGATAAATTTATATGTGCTATATATGCAAATTCTTTCGCCTCTAAGTTGGAAGGTCAAAGTATTTGTCAAATTGGATACAATTTAAGTAATGGTTTCAACAAGCAAGAGGTTGTATTAATACCCAAAAAAATTGAAAAAACAGGATTTTTTGAGAAACTTTTTCATTTTTTTAAATAAAAGCCTGTATTTTCTCGTAACATTTGTTGTTTTTTAATTTTTTTACGTTGCTTCTATAACCTCATGATGTCAGTTTTAAATCAAAAAACACTTAAAAGCACCATGACCTTTGAAGGTATTGCCCTTCATTCAGGAAAAATGGTTCATATGAAAGTAAAACCCGCACAGCCAAATACAGGAATAGTTTTTAAAAGAACTGACTTAAAAAATAACAATACAGTAATTCCAGGAATTTTTAATGTTAGTAGCGCGGTTTTTTGTACAACAATATCAAATGATTATGGCGTTAATATTTCAACTATAGAACATTTGATGGGAGCACTTTATGGCACAGGAATAGATAATGCATTAGTTGAAGTTGATAGTGATGAACTTCCAATTTTAGACGGTTCAGCAAAAGTTTACGTTGAGCAGATTAGTAAAACAGGAATTGAAAATAGTAATTCCCCAATAAAAGTTATTAAAATTGAAAAGAAAATTCTATTTGAAGATGGAAAAAAATATATTTCTATAGAACCAAGTAAATTAAGTTTAGACATAGATTTTGAAATTAAATATGAAAATTCATTAATTGGAAATCAAAGAAATACGATAAAAGTTTATGAGGACGACCTTGAAGATGTATTTAACTCTAGAACTTTCTGTTTGTATGAAGATATAGATAAATTAAAGAAAATGGACTTGGCAAAAGGTGGATCATTAGAAAATGCTATAGTAGTTCAGGATGAAAAAATTTTGAATAAAAGTGGTTTAAGAAATAATTTAGAATTTGTTAACCATAAAATTCTAGATTGTATGGGAGACTTATACCTTTCTGGATATAAGATAATTGGAAAATTAATATGCTCACAAGGTGGCCATAAACTTACAAATCAATTATTAAGGAAAGTTTTTGAAAATGATAAAAACTTTTCCATTATAGAAGTCCGAGAGAACAAAATTCCCCATTCATTCGTTAATAAAAGATATCTAAAATCAATAGCTTAAAGGTTTAGATTTTTTAAAAAAATCTGTTAAAACTTTTTAATGAACAATTTAAAGAAATTTATTATTATTTTTTTATTACTACTTCAATCATGCTCTAGTACACCCCAAAAGGTAGAATCGATAATTGAGGAAAAAGATTTAGATCAACAAATGATAGCAGCCTATAACGAGGGCCTGAATGCATTAAAAAAAGGAGATGTTTATTATGCAGGAAAAAAGTTCAATGAGGCGGAGCTTTTATACCCACAATCTGAGTGGGCAGCCAAAGCTGTATTAATGGCTTCTTACGGTTATTATACTCAAGCATATTATAACAGTGCTGCTGACGAATTAAATAGATTTATAATCAAGTATCCAAAAAATCCTAATTTAGATTATGCTTATTATCTCTTAGCGATGTGTCATTATGAAAGTATTGTTGATGAGAAAAAAGATTTAAAACCTCTTTTATACGCCAAAGATAGTTTTAATCTGGTTATAGAAAAATTTCCACTTACTGACTTTGCAATCGATGCAAAATATAAAATTGGTTTGATTAATGATCTACTCGCCGCAAAAGAAATGTATATTGCAAGACATTATATAAAAAAAGAAAAATGGATAGCAGCAGTTAATAGATTAAAGGTCATAGTCGAAGATTACGATACCACTATATATATTGAAGAGGCACTTCATAGATTAGTTGAAATTCACTATAAACTTGGTTTAGTTTCAGAGGCAAAAAAATATGCTAACACTTTAGGTTATAATTATTTATCAAGTCAATGGTATAAAGAATCATATAGAGTATTTAATAAAAATTATAAAATTGAGAGAAAAACCTCAAAGAAAGATAAAAAGAGATTAAGAGATAGAATTAAATCCTTTTTTTAATTAATGAAAAATTTAAAAATAGAGAAAGAGTATTTAAAAAAAATTAAACTTTTTCAAGAATATAATAAATATTATTATGACAAGAGCGACCCAAAAGTAAGTGATAGTAAGTTTGACCAGTTAAAGAAAGAAATAATTGACTTAGAAAATAAGTATAAGTATTTAAATTCAAAAAACTCTCCATCTAAAACAGTTGGTTTTACACCATCAAAAAACTTTAAAAAAGTAAAACACAAAACTCAAATGTTGTCATTATCTAATGCTTTTGGTGAAGAAGATCTAAAAAATTTTGAAAAAAAAATAAGAAACTTTTTAAGTTTATCAAAAGACTTTGAACTGGAGTATAGTGCCGAACCAAAGATAGACGGGATCTCAGCTTCACTAACCTATAAAAATGGAAAATTTATAATGGGATTGTCAAGAGGCGATGGTAAAGAAGGAGAAGACATAACTGAAAATTTAAAAACTATCAAAGATATACCAAAAATCATTACTGCAAAAAACTTTCCAGTAGAAATAGATATTAGAGGAGAGGTATTCATTCAAAATAGTGATTTTTCAAAGATCAAAACAAAATTTGCAAACCCCAGAAATGCAGCTTCTGGAAGCTTAAGACAAAAGGATCCAAAAGCAACTAGTAAAATACCTTTAAAATTTATTGCCTATACATATGGATTTACAAAAAATCTGAGTATTAAAACTCAATCAAGTTTTTTAAAAAATCTTAAAAATTGGGGTTTTAAAACAAATGAATATAATAAAACTATTTGTGGGATTAATAACTTAATTGTCAATCATAATCACTTAGAAAAAAAAAGAGATGAGATAGATTTTGATATAGACGGCATTGTTTACAAGATAAATGATATTGAACTACAAAAAAGACTTGGATACGTAACTAATGCTCCCAGGTGGGCTATTGCTCATAAATTTTCTGCGAATAGTTCAATTTCAGAAATTTTAAATATAGAAATTCAGGTTGGCAGAACAGGCGCTTTGACTCCAGTAGCAAAAATAAAGCCCGTTAAAATAGGTGGTGTTACGGTATCTAATGCAACGCTTCATAATGAGGACGAAATTACAAGAAAAGATATAAGAGTTGGCGATACCGCAACTATTGAAAGAGCAGGAGATGTAATACCCCATGTAATATCTGTTGATTTAAATAAAAGAAAAAAAAACTCACAAAAATTTATTTTTCCAAAAAAATGCCCATCATGTGGATCGTCAACTGTAAAAGAATTTAACGAGAGTACGAAAAGAAATGATGCGGTAAGACGTTGTTCCAGTGAAGGATTTGAATGTGATCAGATTTCAATAGAAAAAATAAAACATTTTGTGTCAAAAGAAGCATTAAATATTGAAGGTTTTGGAAAAAAAATTGTAGAAAATTTTTGGGAACTCAATTTAATAAAATTTCCACAAGATATTTTTAAATTAGATTATGAAAAAATAAAAAAACTAGAGGGTTGGGGAAATCTGTCAGTATCTAATTTAAAATACGCTATAGACAACAAAAAAAAAATTAGTTTAGATAAATTTATTTATTCTTTAGGAATAAGACATATCGGCCAAGAAAATGCGAAACTTTTAGCGAGACATTTAAAATCAGCAAGTAATTTTTTTAAATTATCATTAAGTAAAGATATTGATGAACTTAAAAATATAGATGGCATAGGAAGTACACAAATAAAGTCTATCTTAAACTTTTTTTCAAACCAAACTAATCAAAAATTTCTAATTGAATTAAAAAATTATTTGGAAATTACAGATACTATTCAAATAAATCAATCTGGTTTATTAAAAAATAAAAATTTTATGTTTACTGGAAAATTAGATGGAATTAGTAGAGCTGAGGCAAAATCAATCATAGAGCAAAATTCTGGCAAAATAATAAGTAACGTTACTAAAAAACTGGACTATTTAATTATAGGAGAAAAACCAACAACAAAAAAAATAAATTTAGCAAAAGAGTTAAATATTAAAATATTAAGTCAAAAGGAATGGTTAAAAATGTTAGATTAAACCCGCTAACCACTTTCTTTCTTTTATATCTAAATATTTAGATATTTTTGTATAAACATTTAAATGATAATCAAACAAGTAATTTTTTTCTTTTTTACTAAGTAGATCAAAATTAATTAAGTCTTTTTCGATTGGAGCCAATGTTAGATTTTCAAAATTTAATTTTTTTTTATCTTTTTTTATAAAAACTAAATTTTCAATTCTTATTCCATAAAATCCTTTTTTATAATATCCTGGCTCATTACTTATGACCATTCCCTCTTCTAACTTAATTGAATTGTATTTGGAAATAGATTGAGGACCTTCGTGTACATTTAAAAAAAAGCCTACTCCATGGCCTGTACCATGGGCATAATCCAAACCATCTTTTTTTAAGAACTTTCTAGCTTTAATATCTATTTGTTTACCTTTGCTATATTTATTAATATCCGTTGTTGCTACAGCTATATGTCCTTTTAAAACTTTTGTAAAATTATTCTTAATAGTTTCTGGTTGTTTAGAAAAACATATTGTTCTTGTAACATCAGTTGTTCCAAATTTATATTGACCGCCTGAGTCACATAGAAATATATCTTTTTTTTTTATAATTCTATTTGAATTTTTTGTAGCACGGTAGTGAACTATTGCTCCATTTGAACCAGTTCCTGCAATTGTATTAAAACTTGGAAACAAATAGTTTTTATTCATTTTTCTAAATTTTTCTAATTTCTTTTCTGCATCGATTTCAGTTATCTTTTTTTTATTTATTTTTTTTATCCAATAAATAAACTTTGTTAGAGCAACTCCATCTTCAACATGAGCATTAATCATATTTTTTAGCTCAATTTTATTTTTTAAAGATTTAAGTAAATAACATGGATCATTTTTAGAAATAATTTCAAATCTTGATTGAATAATACTTTGGTTTTTAATTGAACAGGTTAATGAATCGATAATAATTTTTCCAGCTCTAATTTTTTTTATAACTTTTTCAAAATTGTTTAAATCAATTATTTTAAATTTTTTAAATCTTTTCTCTTTTGCTATTTTGGAAACTTTATATTTATCGGCAAATAAAAAAATTTCTTTTTTTTTGCTTATTAAAAGCCTAGAGTTAGGTATAGGACTATTAGGATTATCATGACCCCTAATATTAAGTAACCAAGCTACATTTTCCGGCGCACTTATAAATATATAGTCAGCCTTATAAGATACTATTTTTTTTATAATTTTATTGATCTTTGAAATATGACTTTCTCCAACAATCTTTTTATTCATTGAGAAAAAAGGTTTATTTTTAATATTTCTTTTTTTGTTTATTTGATCAACTAAATTTTTAGATAGTGGCACCAATGTTGATGTATTTTTAAAATAAATTTTTAATTGTCTTTCAGTAAACAAATTTGGATCAAAACCTAATTTGAGATTATTTATAATTTTGTGTGGAAGAAATTTGTGAATTTCTACTATCCTAAAATTTTTACCTGACTGTTTTCTTGCCTGTATAGTATATCTTCCATCTACAAATAAAAAATTCTTATCTTTCAAAATAATTGCAAATCCAGCAGACCCATCAAAATTTGAAATACTCTCTAATCTATCGTGGCTAGAATATTCACCAAAAAATTCATCATTTTTTGGTACAATATATCCATCAATTTTGTTTATTTTAAATTTTTTTCTGAATAAATTAATTCTTTTTTTTATCATTTTAATTTTTTTTGATATCTAATCCATCCTGGACTTCTCATCGTTTCTTGCGCCTCAAAGTCTTGATTAAAATCAAATTCCTCTTCATTATTTATTTGATCCTCATCAAAATAGCTATTCTTTAACAAGTTTTTCTCAGGTAGTTCATCTAAAAATCTTGACGCCATACTATCGATCCAATCACCTTGATAAAATCTATTCATAGAAAATGAGATTATTGCAATACGCTTTGCTCTTGTAATACCTACATAAGCTAGACGTCTTTCTTCTTCTAAACCATCTTGACCTTTTTCATCAATGGTTTTTTGATGAGGAAATAAACCTTCTTCCCATCCTGGTAAGAAAACAACATCAAACTCCAAACCTTTTGATCCATGCATTGTCATTAAATTCACTTTTTCACCATCCCATTTTTGATCAATAGAAGTTGCTAATGAAACGTGTTCAAGAAAACTCTCTAAATTATCAAATTCTTTCATTGCATTTAATAATTCTTTAATATTTTCTAGTCTATTTTCATTATCTAAATCTTTTTTATTTTTTAACATTGAAGAATATCCAGATTCATCAATTATCATTTGCATTAATTTAACATGATTCATTTTTTTTATAGTTAGATCATTTCTCCATTTAGATACCATGTTGAGAAAAGAACTAAGTCCAATTTTTGTTTTTGGTTTTATTAAATTTAACTCAATTAGTTTTTTTGCAGCCAATTCAAGACTTAACGAATTTTTTTTCGCATAGTCATTTATTTGTTTAATCGTAGTATCCCCTATAGATCTTTTTGGAGTATTTACAATTCTTTCAAATGCTAAATCGTCTTTACTCTGATAAATTAATCTTAAATAAGAAGTGCAATCTTTTATTTCTGCTCTTTCATAAAATTTAATTCCTCCTATAATCCGATATGGTAAACCAATTTTAAGAAATCGCTCTTCAAATTCTCTTGTTTGAAAGATAGCCCTAACTAAAATTGCAATATTATTTAATGAATAATTTTTTTTTAATTTTTCGATTTTATCACTGACTCCCATAGCTTCATCTTTTCCATTTCTAAAACATTCAAGTGATACTAATTCTCCATCTGTACTGTTTGTATATAAGTTTTTTCCAACTCTATTTTTATTATTTTCTATTAATTTTGATGCAACCGTGAGAATATTTTGGGTTGATCGGTAATTTTCCTCTAATCTTATAATTTTAGTATCCTTATATTTTTTATCAAAATCTAAAAAATTTTTTATTTCCGCACCTCTCCAACTATAGATTGACTGATCATCATCACCAACACAGCAAATGTTATTGTATTGGTTTGTTAAACAGCTCAACCATCTACTTTGTATATGATTTGTATCCTGATACTCGTCTACTAGTATATATTTAAAATTTTTTGAATATAATTCTGCTATATCCAAGTTATTTTCGAATATTTTTACACAGTGTAAAATTAAGTCACCAAAATCACATGTATTTAAATCTAATAGTTTTGATTGGTAAATTTTATAAATTTTCAAAAAACCTTTTTCTAAAGTGTCTTTTTTTTTTAAAATTACATCTTCAGGGTACCATCCTTTATTTTTCCACTTATCAATAATCGCTAATATAAAATTTGGTGAAATTTTTTTAGTATCTATGTTTTCCGCTTTACAAATATTTTTTATTAATCTGGTTTGGTCATCTTGATCAATTATAGAAAAATTAGAGTTTAAACCAACAGCCTGAGCATGTTTTCTTAATAATTTTGCACTTATGGAATGAAAAGTTCCAAGCCATGAAAGTCCAACGGCTTGTTTGCTCAAAATTGAACTCACTCTATTTCTCATTTCACTTGCGGCTTTATTTGTAAAAGTTACTGCTAGTATTTGATTAGGATAAGCTTTTTTTTCATTAATTATATGAGCAATTCGAGAGGTTAAAACTTTTGTTTTTCCAGATCCTGCTCCAGCGACAATAAGCAAAGGCCCGTTGAGGTACAAAACCGCTTCTTTTTGAGAATTATTTAATTTTTTTAGGTATTCAGAGTTTATCATTTATAAACTATTATTATAAAACTATTAAAACTCCATGAAAAATATAATTTTTAAAAAAATTGCAAGAATTAACAATTTTTTTATCAATTATTTTAATAAAATAAATGAGTTTATAAAGGCCATAAATCATAAGTTTAAAAATATAAGCAGTTTTAATAGATATTTAATTTTTTTAATAACTATATTATTTCTTTATTTATTTTTTTTATCGATACCTAGTCTATATGACAAAGAGCCACTACAAACAAAACTAAATAAGATTATAAATAAGGAATATAATATAAATTTAAGTTTATCCTCAGAGATTCAGTACAATATTTTACCAAAACCTCACTTTTTAATTAAAAATGTTAAATTTTTTTCAAATGATACCATTTTACCAAAAGAGCTTGGTCAAATTAAAAAGTTAAAGGTCTTTATAAGCCAAAAAAATTTTTTAAAACGAGAAATTATTGAGATTAATTCTATATCTTTAAATAACTCTAATTTTTTAATTCACCAAAGTGATTTAAAATATTTTATAAAATTTTTAGGTGAAAAATTTTCTAATAAAAAACTAAATATAAAAAATAGTAAATTTTTCTATATAGATGATAATAAAAACGTAATTTCAATATTTCCTATATCTAAACTTAAACTAATTTATAACAATAAAGATTCCAAAAATTTATTAATATCTAAAGGAGAATTTTTTACAATCCCATATTCTTTAAATTGGAGTAAAGATTTTTCTGAAAAAAAAAGCTCAACAATTTTCAAGTTAAAGAAACTTAGTCTTAAAATAGCAAATTTTTCAATGGAAGATAAAAATAATGTTCAAGAAATTAAAAATATCATTAATTTTAGAAATGTTGAAATGGAGTCAAAAATTATTTTAAATAAAAATCTAATTGAAATTAAATCTCAAGAAAACTCAAAAATAAAAAATAATAAAATTGAATATATTGGCAAAATAGATTTAAGCCCTTTTTATTTAAATATGGATTTAAACCTTGAGAAATTAAATTTCAAAAAAAATATCTTTGATAATAACCTTTTAAGAAACCTGCTTTTGATTGAACCATTATATGATGAAAATCTAAATGCAAAATTTACATTAAATGTTGAAAAATTAATCAAAAGTAAATTATTTAAATCTTCAAAAATATTAGTAAATTTAGAAAATGGAGCTATAAATTTTGATAATACAATTTTTAAGGGGGATTTAGGAAATCTTAATTTAATTAGTGGAAATTTAGTAAATACAAAGGACGATTTAATTTTTACCGGAAACTTCGTTTTTAAGGTTTTATCAGAGGATTTATTTTATCGATTGTTTCAGATTAGTAAAAAAAATAGAAATAAAATTAATAATATTTATTTTGATATAAATTATAATTTAATTAAAGATAAAATTATTATAAATAATTTGATTTTAGAACCAGGCAAAATCAAAGCAGAGGAAGAATTACAAGATACTTTAAATTTAATTGAGAATGAAAAAAAAATTCATAATTGGATCGATTTTAAAAATTTTGTTAATAAAATATTTGTAAACTATTATGAGGGATAAATCATTTTTTTTGGATTAATGATCTTGTTATATTCATTCTCATTTATCAAACCAGATTTTAGTGTTTCATACTTTAGTGTAGTTTTATTTTTCAAAGCTTTTTTTGCAATTTTAGCAGCATTATCATAGCCAATTTTTGGTGTAAGGGCTGTTACTAACATTAATGAATTATCCAATAATTCTTTAATTCTATTTTTATCAGCTTTAATTCCAGAAACACAATATTTTGCAAAACTACCGGTGCTGTCTGACAAAATTTTTATTGATTGAAGTATATTATGAATAATTAAAGGTTTAAAAACGTTTAACTCAAAATGTCCATGAGATCCAGCCATGGTAATTCCATTATGATTTCCAATTACTTTGACACAGACCATAGTTACCGCCTCACATTGTGTTGGATTTACTTTTCCGGGCATTATAGAAGATCCTGGTTCATTTTCGGGAAGGATTAGTTCTCCGTAACCAGCTCTAGGACCTGACCCCAAAAATCTTATATCATTAGCAATTTTCATCAAACAAACTGCAGTTGTATTTAAAGTTCCAGAAAAATTTACTATTGAGTCATGAGCCGCCAAAGCTGCAAATTTATTTTTCGCAGGTTTAAAAGGAAGTTTTGTAATTTTTTTTATTTCATTAACAATTTTTTTATCAAAATTTTTCTTTGTATTAATCCCTGTTCCTACCGCTGTGCCTCCTTGTGCAAGAAAATATATTTCATTCAATGCATTTTTAATTCTTTCAATACTTTTTTCTAATTGAGACTGATATCCAGAAAATTCCTGTCCAAGAGATAGAGGAGTCGCATCTTGGAGATGAGTTCTTCCAATCTTAACAATTTTGTTAAATTGCTTAACTTTTTTTTTTAATTCAATATTAAGTTTATTAAGTGATGGGATTAATAAATCTCTGGTTTGTAGTGCGATCGCTATATGCATTGCTGTTGGAAAAACATCATTTGTTGACTGAGATCTATTAACATGATCGTTTGGATGAACAGGTTTTTTTGTACCTTTTTTACCACCTAAAATTTCTATCGCTCTATTTGAAATTACTTCATTAACATTCATATTTGTTTGAGTTCCCGAGCCAGTTTGCCAGACTTTAAGAGGAAAATTGTCATCCATTTTTCCTTGAATTACTTCATTGGCTGCTTTGATAATTGCCCCTGAAATCTTTTTATCTATATCTTTATTTTTGTAATTAACAATTGCGGCAGCTTTCTTAATAATTGCAATTGATTTTATTAAAACTGGTCTTACTAGAAAATCCCCAATATCGAAGTATTTTTTTGATCTTTGAGTTGATGCACCCCAATATTTATCAGAGGAAACTTTAATACTACCTATACTATCATATTCTTTTCTATATTTCATTTTTAGAACAAAGTATAAATTCTTATACAATAAAAAATATAAAATTCATATAGGAGCCTTATGACAAATTTTGAAAAAGTTGGTTTGTTTATGAAAACATTTGGACAAGAGGTAAAATCTAAGCCAGCCTTAAGCACAAAAAAAATAAACGACTTAAGAATTGAGTTAATTGGTGAGGAATTAGAAGAATTCAAAGAGGCAATAAAAAACAATGATTTAAAAGAGGCAGTTGATGCGCTTACAGATATTTTATATGTAACATATGGAGCGGGTCATGCTTTTGGAGTAAATCTTGATAAATGCTTTGATGAAGTCCAAAGATCAAATATGAGTAAGCTTGGAATGGATGGAAAACCAATTTATAATGATAAAGGTAAAGTTATGAAAGGTCCAAATTACTTTAAGCCAGACTTGTCAAAGTTTATAGGTTAAAATGAGTAAAATTAAAAAAGTTTTTATATTCTCTGGCGGTAAAGGTAAAAGATTGGGCGTTTACAAAAAAAATAATATTAAAGCTTTCGTTAAAATAAATTCAAAAAAAAATCTATTAAATCATATTGAAAATATAAATAAAAATCTCAATGTAGAAAAAATTTATATAATTATTACAGAAAAAAAAGATTTTTTTGAAAAAGAATTTGAAGAATATAAAAATGTTGAGATTTTAGAAAATGAAAAAACCTATACATACAAAGGAATTTTAAGTGGTCTTAAATTGATTAAAAATTATGTTTCTTTAAATGAAAAATTTATAATTTTTTTAGCTGACGAATATTTTGAGGAAAATGATTTCAAAAATTTTTGCAAGGAAGCCTCAAATATGAGATTAGAAGAAAATTTAATTGCAATTAAAAAATTCGAATTCCCACAAGAATATTTTAAAAATTATTCAGTGATAATTGATGAGCAAAAAAATACAATCTTAGAAAGTTTTGAAAAAAATAAAAATATAGTTTCTGAGTTTTATGGAACTGGTCTCATGTGTTTAAATTATGAATTGTTTACTTTATTAAAGGATAATGATGACAAAAAACCTTTTTACTCTATAATTAATAAATTCAAAAAACCTATTTATTTTAAACTTAAAAACTACGTCAATATAAATACAAAAGTTGATATTTATAATTTACAAAAAAATCTTAAAAAAAACACACCATTAAAAATCGATGTTGTAATACCAGCATATAGAGAGGAAGAAAGTATAGCTTACGTGGTTAGAGATTTTAAAAAAGTATGTAGAAATGTTATTGTTGCCTGCAAAAAAAGCGATGATGATACAGAAGTCTTAGTTGAGCAAAATGGTGGAAAATTAGTATCTGGAGACTTTCTTGGATATGGCCACGCTATTAAGCAAGGAATAAAAAACTCTGACGCTGATATAATAGTTTTATCCGAGGCAGATGGAACATTTAGATCTTCTGACGTTGAAAAATTTATTACATTACTTAAAGAATCTGACTTAGTAGTTGGAACTAGAACAAACCCTTCATATATTCAGTATGGAGCCAGCATGGGAATTTTAAAAAGATTTTTTAATATTTTATACGGTAAAATAATTACAATTTTATGGCTTAATAAATCTGTATCTTTAACTGATGTTGGGTGTACATTAAGAGCTTTTTGGAGAGAAGATTATTTAGAAATAGAAAAAAATTTAAATTCTAATAATGCTTCATTTGCTCCAGAACATACAATAGAATTTATTCAGAATGGATTTAGAGTTATTGAGATTCCAGTATGCTATTATCCAAGATCATTAGGAATTTCAAAGATTTCAGGAACATTATTTCAATCTGCAATTACAGCTTTAAAAATGATAAAGACTATTTCTATTAAAAGAATTTATTATTTTTTCAAATAAAATTATTTTAAAAATTGCAATTTTTTAAATCTACTAAAATGTAATTATCTACAAATTTTTTTTTATTTTTACATTTAATTATTTCCAAATGAGATTTAGAAAAAAGTATAAAGTCAATTTTACTTATTTTTAAAATCTCTTTTAAATTATTATTAAATTCTTCTCTTGTTTTTGAATTAAAAAAGGAGTCTGCAAGATCAATTCTTTTTTTCCACTCAATTATGTCTTTAGGATGACTAGGATGGGTTTTAAAATCCACAAATAAGGGTTGGGAAAAATTTAATCTAAGCTGAGAAACTATATCTGGTTTAAGAGATTTTATTGACTGAACTAGCCAAATATTTTTACTATTTGTAAAAGTTTCAACTAATTTTGACTTTTGAATAAAATTTTTATTGGCGTTAATATTTATATTTAAACCAATTAAAAATAAAATAGTAATCACTAAATAAAATAATGAATGCGATAATTTTTTAAATTTTTCAATCTTTATGGATAAATTTATTTTATTATCAAAAAATGTATAAATTTCTTTTATTATAACGAAATATGCTATAGGGATTAATACAACATTGAGTCTGTGTAAAAACATTAATTTAACTGTATTTGATTGCAGGTAACTCACTAAAAAAAGAGAAATTAAAATATAAGTAAACCCAAGAATTAAAATCAATTTAAGATTTTTATTACTACACAACAATGATCCAAAGATTAAAATTAAAAAAGATACTATATCTCTTTTTCCTAAAAAACTTATATCAGAGTGGTGAGGAACTCTAAAATTCGCAAGTATATCATGAGCAATTCTTAAATCTTCTGTAGTGCTTAACTGACTTTTTAAAGCAAACAAAATAGATGGTAAAATTAAAAAAATTCCAAATAATAAAAAAAAAGCAGTTTTTTTCAAATCATCCCTAATTATTAATAAAGTATAAATAAAACCCAAAACCATTGTCGTCGGTATTATAGATGGATGAAATAATGGTGGCACTGCAAGAAAAATTATTGATAAATAAAAATTTTTTCTTAAGAAAAAGTGAATACTAGGTAAAAAAAATACGTTAAATATACTTGGTTGATATACTTCTCCTAATATATGTTGATTTTTTATTCCACTAAAACCTATACCTAAATAATATGCAATAATGCTTAATATTAATATTATTGAAATTAAAATTAGGTTATTTTTTTCTTCATTATTTAGAATTATTTTTAATAAAAAGTAAAAAAAAATTATTTCAAAAAATTTATTTATTAATTTTGGTAAATATTCATTTATTTCCATCAAAAAAAAGGTGAACTGGGAAAAAATATAATTCCCATCCTTAGTAGTTGAAAGCCAATCATTTTGGAGAATGTTAGGATTATTTAAAATGTAAGCTTGAAAGAGGTAAACATTTTGATTGGAAAAGTAAAAAATTTTGATTGTTGGAAGAAGAATAGAAAAGGCAAGTGAAAATAAAAATATTTTTTTATTCATCACAAGCGAATTTTTTTATAAATAAAGCCTGGTATATACTTTATAACCAACATAATTATTTTCCAGAAAGATGGAACATAAATTTCACTTTCTCCATTATCAATTGCTTTTACAATTTTAGGTGAAATTTTTTCTGGGGACGACCATAGGAAATTTTTTTTATAATTTTTTGTCATTGGAGTATCAATGAATCCTGGTTTTATATCTACGACAGAAATATTGCTCTTATCAAGTCTTTGTCTAAGACCAGATAAAAAAGTACTTACCATTGCTTTCGCACTACCATAAACATAATTACTAGCCCTACCTCTATCTCCAGCTACAGAGGTAATAACTGCAATTGTTCCAGATTTTTTCTTTGACAATCTTTTCGATATTTCAGTTAAAAGAGCAATTGTAGAAATTGCATTTGTTTTTATTTCATCTAAAGTAGACGACACATCTTCCTCACAATTTTCCTGATTAGGTAAATTTCCATAAGCAATTAATATTATATTTAAATCGCCAAGTTTATTTTGTGCTACGTCTAACATTTTTTTATGCTCTTCAATTGTGTTTAAATTCATTAAATAAGAAAAAATTTCTTTGGATCCATTTAATTTCAAATCAGAATTTATTTTATTTAATTTTTCCTCATTTCTTCCGACTAAAAATAGACTTGCACCTTTTCTGGCCCATATTTTTGCACAACTTTCAGCAATTGCAGAGGTTGCTCCTAAAATTAATATCTTTTTCATTTTAAACCTAGTCTTAATGATTGATCAGAACGAAATCTATTAATAGCACCATATTTTTCTCTAATTTTTTCGAATTTTTTCCATTTTGTATAACTATTTTTAAATATTTCTTCTTTCATCAAAGAGTCTTTTGTTAAATAAATTCTTCCTCCTAAGTTAGCTACAACCTTATCAAGCTCTTCAATACTTTTAAATAATTTTTTATCTATTTTGATATCCATGGCTAATGTATATCCTGACATCGGGAATGATAAAAGATTATCGTTCTGTTTTCCAAATTTTTTCAATACACCTAAAAAAGGATTAATTCCAAATTCAGAAATTTTTTTAAATATTAGCTTAAGATTATTTACTATTTGGTCATTAGGGATTACAAACTGATATTGAATAAAACCAGTTTTTCCATAAAGTCGATTCCAATTATTGATCCTATCTAATGGATAGAAATAATCAAATAAATGCACCAATCTTTTTCTATTATTTTTATGATATGCATAATAAAGTTTATTAAATATTGATATAGAATACTTATTTAAAACAAATGAAGGGAAATTTTTAGATATATTAACTTTTCTTTTAATATTAAAATTTAAATTTCCTTTTTCACTGTGTTCTCCTAATGTTATTATGCCTTTGCCAATAGATTTTTCCTCTGCAAAGCAATCCAGCCATGCAACACTATATTGAGCTTTATCATTTTCTTCAAAAATTGAACAGGTGTCTTCTAATGATTTCGATTTTAATTCTGTTTGAATTATTTGCGATGATTTTATTGAAATTAATTTTATAGTGGCTGAGAGAATAACTCCGGTCAATCCCATTCCTCCACATGTCGCATAAAACAAATCAGAGTTATTTTCGGTAGAGATATTTTCAATATTTCCATTGCCCAACATTATTTTAATATCTTTTACATGTTCTCCAAATGAACCTGATCTATGATGATTTTTTCCATGTACATCGCTAGCTATGGATCCTCCAAGAGTAGCAAAGCTTGTGCCAGGTGAAACGGGTATGAACCATCCCGTTGGAACAATATTTTCTAAGATTTTCTTAATAGTAATACCTGCTTCGCACGTTATTAAACCATTTATTTTATCGAAGTGGATAATCTTATCTAAAAAACTTGTTTGAAGGACAGTTTTATAATTGGCGCTATCTCCATAGCTACGACCTTTTCCCCTAGCAATAAATGTTTTTTTTAAATTTATTTTATATTCATCAATATTTCTAGGTGATATGACCTCTGAATTTGTTTTAGGATATCCTCCCCAGCCAGAAAT
>CETM01118499.1_pt1 | contig 17584 bp, 15 predicted proteins | sample 361451 | NCBI WGS metagenome assembly CETM01 (sample SAMEA2622690, study PRJEB7988) | marine metagenome | isolation source: saline water (ENVO:00002010), including
GCCCAACTTTCCAATTGGTGCCAGTGCTAGAGAGCTGGGTATGAATACAAGCAGGGCAGAGTATTTGACACACGATGCAGTTATGGCATCAGAGATTTCAGGCATATTAGTTGATGCTCCTAAAGGAATTTTTGTAGACGCTACATATGGTTATGGGTCACATTTTACTTTTTTTTCAAAACAACATAATCATTTAGATTTTATTGCTTTTGATAGAGATTTAGAAGCAGTAAATAATTCAAATAGTTCTCATTGCGTTCAACATAATAACTTTTCAAACATTTCATCATTTTTGAAAAATAATAATATAAATAAAATAAGTGGTATATTTTATGACTTTGGTGTCTCATCTCATCAAATAGATTCACCACATCGTGGTTTTTCTTTTCAATTTGATTCAGATCTTGATATGAGAATGGACACTTCGCAAAAAATTTCTGCCATTGATGTTATCAACAATTACGACTTAAATGATTTAATAAGAATTTTTTATAATTTTGGTGAAGAAAGTAACTCAAAAAAAATCGCTGATACAATATTTAAGAATAGACCAATACTGACTACTAAAGAACTTGTAAACATTATTGAATCTTCATTACCAAAGCAAAACCCAAAATTTACAAGAAGTACAATTAGAAGAATATTTCAAGCTATAAGAATTGAAGTAAATAACGAATTAGACGAGATTTCAGATTCACTGGAAAGTATTAAAGAGATTATTCAAACGAATGGTTTAATGATATTTTTATCCTATCACTCATTAGAGGATAAAATTGTTAAACAGTTTATAGATAAAAATATAAAAAACTGCATTTGTGATCCAAAATTTGCGATATGTACTTGTGAAAAATTGGCAAAATTTAAATTAGGTAGTTTTAAAAAAAAGAAACCTTCAAAATCTGAAATTCAACTAAATCCAAGATCAAAATCAGCAATGCTTAGATATATGGTGAAAATATGAAACTTAAATACTTTCTTTTTGTAATTGTTTTCTCCCTTTTTTCATCTGTTGTGGGAAACCTTTATTTAAATATAAAAATTAATGAATTATCAAGTGATTTATCGAAAATAAATGAGCAAATTGTTGAAATACAAATAAGCAAAGATCAAACATTTAATTTATATCAAGAGAAGTTTTCTATTGAGAATATTGAAAATATATCAGACTCACTTAAATTTAAAAAACTTGAAGTACATGTAATTAACAGAAACCTTTCACCACCATACAAGCTTGATTCAGAGTCTGTTCCAGTCGATATTCTTGGAACTTTAGGAAAATGAAATACTACAAAGTAAAAATTTGGAGTTTATCAATCTTTGTAATCAGTAGTTTTGTGATTTTTAGTAGTTTATTTTTAAGAAATGTATATGATTTACAATTTACTAATTCTGAATACTTTCAAGAACAAGCACTTTCATACCGTATTAAATCTGAAACTCTTAAAGCAAAAAGGGGTAATATTTATGATAAAAATTTAAAACCGATAGCAACAAGTACGCGAGCATTTAATATTGCTATTTATCCAAATAAAATTAAAAACATAAAAGAAGTATCTACTATTTTATCCCCACTGCTTCAAAAAAATAGTACCGAAATTGAAAACAGAATTTTAAATTCAAATCGTTTTTTTTATTTAGATAGAAATATCGATTATAAAAAAGGTGAAGAAATTAAAAGCTGGAACCTTAGTGGTGTAATGGTTGAAACTTCAAGCAAAAGAATAGTTCATACCCCTTCAATACATAAAATTATAGGTTTTGTAGATACTGACAATATTGGAATAGAAGGTTTAGAGCTTTATTTTAATAGTTTATTAGATGGAACTGATGGTAAAATCAGCTACGAATCTGCTCCAAATGGCAATATCATTCCACAAGCAAACATACAGACTACGCAACCCATCCATGGAGAAGATTTGATATTGACTTTAGATTCTGAACTGCAATACTTATCAACTAATTTATGCAAAAAAGCACTTATTGATACAGAAGCATTAAATTGTTCAGTAGTTTTTGCTAATGCTAATACAGGGGAGATTTTGATATCTGCAGAAGAAAAAGGTGAACAAGAATTTATAAACATTGATTTGATTAGCTCCAGAGCTCAATATGAACCAGGATCGTCTTTAAAAATATTTTCCATTGGATTAGCTATAGATCAAGGATTAATAAATGAAGAAACAAAATTTTTAGTTGAAGATAAAATCGAAATAATTGAAAATTCTTGTGAAAAAAATTTTGAAGGATATAAAGGCTGCTATAAAGATTTTCTTAAACACGAACCTTATAGTCTTTCTGTAAAAGAAATAATTGAGAGGTCTTCAAATGTTGGAACCATAATGGCAACTAGTGAATTAAATATTTTAGAACTTGAAGAATTTCTTAAAAAATTTGGATACTCACAAAAAACAGGAATTGAACTTTCTGGAGAATCAAAAGGAAGTTTTGAACCGTATAAAAAATGTGTAACGTGTTTAAGCTCACTTTCCATTGGTTATTCAGTAAATGTTACTCAGATGCAAATGGTTAAAGCCTACAGCATAATTGCAAACGGTGGAAAGGATATTGATTTAACATTAATCAAGAGACCATATAATAATCAACCAAGGAGTCAAATTATTGATAATGACACATCTAAAATGTTAAAAAGTCTGCTGATAAATGCTGTCGAAGGTGAAAATGGTACAGGGCGGTCACTACAGATGGAAAATTACACGATAGGTGGAAAAACTGGAACTAGTAGAACACATATTGAAGGAGTAGGTTATTCAGATTATAGATTTAATACCTCTTTTACTGGATTTATTGAAACAACTGAAGGACCAATAGTGGGATCAGTTCTATTATGGGGTGCATCTGTTTCACAACGGACAGAATATGTTACTGGTGGATCTACAGCGGCGCCAATTTTTAAAACGATTGTAAGTTACTTAGTACCAGGAGATTAAAATTGAAAAGTCTTGATTTTGATGATTTTAAAAGTTTAGATATTGACTTTTCAAAAATAGTTAACCATACACTTGATGTAATTGAAAATTCTATACTATGCATTGATCATAAAGATAAAGATAAGTTAAATAAATATATTACTTCATCTTTAAACAATTATCCAAAATTTATTATTACCAGTACAAATTGTGATATTAAAAATGAAAAAGTTTTAAGATTTGAAAATTACGATAATGTATTTAGTCATATTTTGGAGGGAATAAGTCCAAATTATAGTAATTTAAATTATTTTGGAATAACAGGGACTAATGGAAAAACTACAACTGCATTTTACTTAAATCAATTGATAGGTAGTGATAATTTATTTATTGGAACTATTGATGAAAAAAATAAATTTTCATTTACCAAAGAACAAACTTTAACCACTCCAAAATTATTTAATATAGTTAAGCTGATTTCTTTACAAAGAAATGATATAAATTCTGTTTCTTTAGAAGTTTCATCACATGCTTTAGATCAAAATAGATTGAATGGTTTAAAGTTTCTAGTTTCTGGCTTTACTAATTTAAGCCAAGATCACCTTGATTATCATGGTTCAATAGATAATTACTTTGAATCAAAAATTAAATTATTTCAAAAAGATGTCTCTCAAAAATTTGTATATATTGATTCACCAGAGAGCCAAAAATTATTGAATTCATCTAATATTCAATCATTTAGTATTGGCGTAAAAGAAAATAATGATGTTAAATATCATTCCTCTAATGAACAAAATTTGAAATTTACAATAGATGAACAAGAAGTTGATTGTAAGTTAAATATATTTGGACCTAAGTATATTGAAAACTTTCTACTAGCATTTTCGATGGCATATTATTCTAATTTATTTGATATAAATGATTTGATTCAAAGAAGTAAAACTTTAAGAAATCCACCTGGGAGGTTTGAATCTATTAGTTCTAAAAATAAAACTGTAATTGTAGATTATGCGCATACTCCGGTTGCAATTAGTGAAGCTATTAAGTATGCGCAAAGTAAATTTGATAAAGTAAAGGTTATATTAGGTGCAGGCGGTGAAAGAGACAAGGGCAAAAGGTCAAAAATGGGTGAGGCATCCTCAATTGCTGACCATATTATAATTACTAATGACAACCCTAGAAATGAAGATCCAGTAGAAATTTCTAAAAATATTCTTAATGGTGTTCCATTAAAAAAAAGTGTTGACGTTATCTTAGATAGAAAAGAAGCTATATCTAAAGGTGTACAATCCTTAAAAGAAAATGAAGTTTTATTAGTATTAGGTAAAGGACATGAAAAATTTCAGGAAATTGAAAATAAATTTTTACCTTTTGATGATGTCAAAATCGTTGAAGAATTTATGGAGCTAGATAAATGATTGGAATTATTGTATCTGGTGGAATTAGTTTTCTTGTAGTAATTTTTTCAACATTAATTGGTGTTAATTTTTTCAAATCTAGGAACATAGGACAAGAAATACAAGAAGAACTTAATTTCCATGACCATAAAAAAGGAACTCCTACTATGGGTGGAATATTTATTGTATTTGGTACAATTGCTGGCTACACACTTTCACATATAAATTTCTGGACAATTGGAGAAGGTTTTAAAGTTGAGCTGACTTCTATGAATTTTAATGTTATGTTGCTGTTTGGATTATCTTTTTTGATGGCACTAGTTGGTTTAATTGATGACTTATTAAAAGTTAAGGCAGGTAGAAATCTTGGATTCAAACCCTCTCAAAAAATCACTTTTCAATTATTGATTGGAATCATTAGTGCTTATTATTTTATGGTTTTAGATTACGATTCAAATTTTTATTTTTTTAGTGGATTAGGTTTTGACATTGGTATCGGAAAGTGGTTAATCATTATATTTTTTATTATAGGTATAACAAATTCTGTAAATTTTACAGATGGTTTAGACGGGTTAGTAGCAGGTAGTAGTGCAATTAGTTTTGGTGGAATACTTATTATTTCTTTTTGGATTTACCGCCACCCATCCTATTATTCGAAATTTATCGGTCAAGATTTTTTAACAGTAGAACTTTCACTTTTAATATCAGCAGTAGCGGGAGCTTGTTTAGGTTTTTTATGGTGGAATACTAATCCAGCTAAAATTATTATGGGTGACGTAGGATCACACTTTTTAGGCTCACTTTTTCCTTTAATTCTTTTTGCACTGGGTGCTGACGGCCTAATATTCTTTTTTTGCTTTCTTTTTATACTTGAAGGTGTTTCTGTAGTTATTCAGATAGTTTCTTTTAAATATAGGCAAAAAAGAGTTTTTAAAATGGCACCAATTCATCATCATTTTGAAATGAATAATTGGGCTGAAACAACAATAATTGTAAGATTTTGGATTATAAATGGTATAGCTGTTGTCATAGGTTTGGGTTTATTTTACGCTGACTATGTACTTTTTGGACAATGAAAGCTTCACTGATACTTGGTTATGGAATTAATGGGCAGGATATTGAAAAGTTTTTAATTTCTAAAGAAAAGGAATATTTTATCCATGATGATGAAAAAGAAATTCCTAAAAAACTAAAATTTAACTTTAATGAGTTACAGAATTTAGAGACTATTTTTGTATCTCCTGGAATTAAAAAAAATCATGAAATTTTAAAACTAGCTAATACAAATGACATCAAAATTATCACAGACATTGAATTATTTAGTGAAATAAATAATGTCAAGATAATAGGAGTGACAGGGACAAATGGTAAAACATCATTTGTAACTCTTTTAGAAAAAATATTAAACAAATATGGAATTGTAAGTAAGGCAGCTGGAAATATTGGATTATCACCACTCAATTTAAAATCAGATTTAAATACATTGGATTACGTCATACTCGAGCTTTCAAGTTTTCAGCTAGCCCATATAAACAAATTAGAGCTTGAACTGGCAGTAGTATTGAATATTTACCAAGATCATATAGATTGGCATGAAACTTATGATAATTATATTAATTCAAAGTTAAAAATATTTAATTTTACTAAGAATCCTAAAAATAATTTTTTAGGTCCAGTTGATAATGAAATTATAAGCAATGAGATGCTTTCAGAAAATATAAAACTTTACAATGAAGATGAGTCTTATAATTTAAAGAACTACTTTGATGATTTTGTAACTATTTTTATAAACGTTTGCAAAGAATTTTCAATATCTAAAAAAGAAGCAATATCCTTTTTGTCTTCTGAAGATACAATTGAACATAGATTTGAAATATTTCATACTAAGAATGGAGTGAATTTTATAAATGATTCAAAATCTACAAACTTAGAATCTGTAAATAAAGCTTCTTACAAAGTTACTAATTGTCTGCTTATAATGCATGGCTTATTGAAAGGAATAGATTCAGAGAAGCTTTCCTTATCAAATGAAGTTAAAGAAATTTTGGTACCTAAAAATTTTGAACTCGATTTAAAAAATTACAATAAAGTTATTACTGAGTACAAATCTTTTGATGATTTAAAAGGATATATAAATACAAATTACAAAAAATTTGACACTGTGCTTTTTTCATGTGGTGGTTCAAGTTTTAATGACTTTGATAACTATATAGACAGAGGAAAGTATTTTAAGAGTATGATTATTGGTGAAATTATATGAGATTGGATACTTTGAATTTCATAAAAAGACTCAATATATTTTCAATACTTTTTTTAATATCATTTGGAATTTTATTAAATGTTTCTGCTTCTTCAGTAGAAGGTTTGAATTTATATGGAGATAATTTTTATTTTATAAAACGTCATTTAACTGCAATTATAATTGGCGCAATTTTATTCAATGTTTTAAAAAATTTAAAGATAGATTTTATTGAAAAATTTTCTTCAGTTTTAATGGTTGCTATTAGTGGAATACTTTTTCTAGTTTTAACATATGGAATTGTTGTTGGAGGAAGTAGGCGCTGGATAGATTTAGGAGTAGTAAATTTTCAACCTAGTGAACTAGCTAAACCATTAATTATTCTTTGGGTTGCAAAACAAATTACAACTGATCTTTCAAATGATTCAGATATAAAAAAGTTTATCCGATCAATTTTTTTCCCCTTGTTGTGTTCATTTCTTGTTCTGTTAGAACCTGATTATGGTACTTTTGCGACTATTTGTTTTATTTTATTTTCACAAATATTTTTTTCAAAAATTAAAATAATTTATCCTACATTGACTATTTTTGCATCAATCTTACCGCTTTACGTAGTTGCAACGTCAAGTGAATATCGTTTAAGTAGAATTGAGACATGGTTATCTCGAAAATGTGATTTTGGCATAGATTTACTGGGCGATTGTTTTCAATTAAATCAAAGCAGGATTGCAATTAGCTCCGGTGGATTGTTTGGTCTAGGTCCTGGAACATCAAGAGCAAGATGGGGATCGTTGCCCAATTCTTACTCTGATTTTATTTCATCAATTATTGGAGAAGAGTATGGTTTTTTTGGCTTATTTTTACTTATTCTTGCATTCTTTATATTGATATCATCAACTTTTCTAATAGCTGTAAGAGAAAATAATGAAATAAAAAAATTAATTACAGTTGGTTTTGGTAGCTGGATATTCTTTCAAACAGTAATTAATTTGGGAGGAGCTGTAGGTCTTATTCCTATCACAGGAATTGTTCTACCATTCGTTTCATATGGATCAAGTGCTATGATTTCAATTTTTATAGCATTAGGTATTATGTATTCAAGAGATTATGAATAGAGAAATATGTTTTTTTTGTGTTGGCACCGGAGGACATGTTTTACCAGTAAAAAATCTAATTCTTGAGCTTAATAATTTAGGAATAGATACAACAAATATTTTTGTTGTATGTGACGAAAGGGCTAAGAAATATCTAGAAGATTTAGATGTAAACATATTCACAACACAAATATATTTCTCAAAAAATGGAATTAAAGGTTATGTATTTAACTTTATTAAGATTTTAAGCTCTACAAAAAAAATATATAATTTTTTAAAAAAACTAAATATTTCTGTAGTTCTTACAACAGGTGCTTACATAGCTCCAGTTGCTGCATTAATGTCGCTGCTCTTAAGAGCTAAATTTTACATTCAGGAACAGAATGTATATGCAGGATTGGGAAATAAAGTTAGTGCTTTTTTTGCTGAGTCTGTTTTTATTTCATTTGAAAACACTAGAAATATTAAGAAAAATAAAATAAAATATACGGGACCTATTGTTAATACAACATTGTTGAGAAAAGATGAAGCTTCATTATCTACTCAAACTATAGGCTTCGTTGGAGGTAGTCAAGGTTCTGAAGAAATAAATAATTTTGTAGAACAGTTTTTAAATAGTGAAATACAATCAAAATTTAATATTGTGCATATTACAGGAAAGAATAAAAATACTTTTAAGGTTAAAAAAACAAATTATAAAAGTATTGAATTTGTAAAAAATATGGATGATTTCTACAAAGAGGTAGATATATTGGTAGGAAGAGCTGGGGGAGGCTCTTTAGAAGCTGCTTATTTAGGCATACCTCAAATTTTAATTCCTTATAAATACGGAACAACATCTTCCCATCAAGAATTAAATGCAAAGTATTTAGAGGAAAATAAATTTGGACATATAGTTTATACATTTGATGACTTGCTAGATAAAGTTGAAGATATTTCAATAAAATTAAAATCTAACAAATTACAATTGAAACGTATATCAATTGGGAACAAAAAAATTGCTCAGGAGCTTTATGAACAAATCAATTAATTCATACAAAGCTTGTTACGTAATTGGTATAGGTGGTTCTGGAATGAGTTCAATTGCAAAGTATCTTTCTCAAAAAGGTATTGAGGTCTCAGGGTATGATCAAAGAAGTTCCTATATTACTAATTTACTAAACAACGATGGCATCAAAGTAGATTATGATATTGCAAACAAAACGTATAATAAAAACACTCTTTACATTGTCTCATCTGCTGTGGATATTCAGTCGTTATTTCTAAAAGATTTTATAAATGAACCTAATGTATTAACTAGACCTGAGTTTTTAAATTTACTTTCAAAAACAGTTAATTTAATTGGAGTAACTGGAACACATGGGAAAACTTCTACAACTGCATTGCTCGCTCACATATTTAAATTTAACGATATCAATGTTTCTTATATATACGGTGGAGTTACTTCTTTTAATGGTATTGGGGGGCACTGTGGAGACGAAAATCTTCCCTTGATATTAGAAACTGATGAAGCTTTTAACACCTTTAAAGAACTTCAAGTTAGCAATCTTCTTGTAACAAATATAGATTATGACCATATTGATTACTTTGAATCTTTTGATAATTTAGTAAAAGCTTTTGGCCATGTCATTTCTAAAGTCAATGGAAAGTGTGTTATTAATATTGATGATAAAGAACTATCAAAGTTGATTAGGCCTGGAGATATATCGTATTCTTTTGATAAATTATCTGACTATAAGATAAATTTACCTAGTGCTTTTGAACATGAAGGAAAAAAATATAATATTAATACTAAATTAATAGGCGATCATTTTATATCAAATATTGTTGGTGCAATTGCAATAGCAAATCAAAATGGTTTAACAATTGAACAATGCTTAAATTCAGTTCAGCACTTTACAGGAGTAAAGAGAAGAACAGAGTTTATCGGTAAATTTAATGGAGTAAATTTCTACGATGATTACGGACATCACCCAACTGAAATTATGGCTACAACCAAAGCACTAAAAAATAATACCGAAGGAAAATTAATTGTAATTTTTCAACCGCATAGATTTACAAGAACAAGAGACAATCTACAAGCGTTACGAGAATCTTTTATATATGCAGACAGAACTTTGGTTACAGATATATATTCAGCTGGTGAAAAACCTATACCAGGTGTTTCAAGCATTATGTTTGAAAGTAAAGATATTAAGTATGTAAAATCACCAAGAATGGTTCCACATTATATAAAAAAACATATAACTTCCGGAGACACTGTGCTTACCATTGGTGCTGGTGATATTACTCTTTTAGGCCCTCAGATATTAAAATATTTAAATGAAAATAAATAAGGTAAATCTCTCATCAGTAACGACTTATAGATTTGGTGGCATTTGTGAAAATTTTATAACTATCGATAAAGTAGAAGATATTCATGAAATACCTCAAAATATAAATAAAGAAAATTCTTTTATTCTTGGTAAAGGTTCTAACATTGCATTTTCAGACGATGTTTTTAAAGGTTACGTTTTAAAAACAGATCTTAATTTCATTAATCAATTTGATAATGACGGAACATTAGAAGTTGGTTCAGGAGTGTATTTGCCAGATCTATCAAGATATTTAAAAAATCATAGCTTAGGGGGAGGAGAATTTTTACTAGGAATACCGGGATCTGTTGGTGGATCTTTAACAATGAATGCTGGAGCATATGGTTACGAAATAGCAACAAATGTAATTACTGTAAATTGTTTTGATTTAGATAAAAAAAAATTAATTCAATTAAATCGTGAGTCTATAAATTACAGTTACAGGAAATCTAATAACTTAGAGAATAAGGTAATACTCTCAACAATTTTAAGATTTGAAAAGAGTGACCCTAAATTGATATCAGATAAAATGTCAAAATTTAATAAGTTAAGAAGGAATAGTCAGCCCGCTGGAATTTACAATGCAGGAAGTGTTTTTAAAAATTCTGAAGATTATTTTGCTGGAGAATTGATAGATAACACTGGTTTAAAGGGATACTCTGTAGATGACGTAAGCGTAAGCACTAAGCATGCAAATTTTTTTATTGCACAAAAAGGAGCAAAAGCATCTTCTTTATATAAATTAGTCCAGCACGTAAAAGAAAAAGTAAATGATAAGTATGGTATTTTACTTGAAGAAGAGATACAGTTTATAGGTGATTTTAATTAAGTGAACACCAATTATAATCAACAAGAGAAAACGTCTTTTAAATCATTTTTAGTATTTAGTTTTTTGTTAACTACTTTTATAAATCTTGGATTTTCATTAAATTCATCACAATTTAGAGTAAATGAAGTAGAAGTGATAAACGATTCTCTAACATTTCAAAAAAATGAATTCACAAATATAGTATTTGGTCATTCAATTTGGACAGTTAGTAATGATACTTTTTCAGATATAATAATTCAGTATCCTACAATTGAAAATATTACAGTTTCAAAAAGTTATCCAAACAAAATCTTTTTAGAGATAAAAGAATATGATGAAATTATAACGATTACTGATTTGAGAGGTTCAATTCCTAAAAGAACCATTCTCTATAAAAACATGATAGAAATTCCAACAGATAGTAAATTTATGACAGCAACACTAACTATTACAAATGGACCAGTAGACATAGGTTTAAATGGCGAGCTAATTTCATTGATTATGACGCTTAAAAGCTACAGCCTGAATGAAGTTGACTTTAAATTTACTTTTGATGGCGATAAGCTAATTGGGGAGTATCGAGATTCTGAAATACTATTTGGACCTGCTCTAGACCTTGGAACTAAAGCTGCTGCGCTTGGAGCTCTTCTTGAAGATTCCTACTGTAATGGGACAATACGATTTATAGGTTCAGAAGATATAATAGCAGAGTGTTAATCTAAACCTAAACTTTAGATATAGATAAAATTGTAAAAAAATATTGTTTTTAATAATTTCAAGTGATATGGTTTATTTATTGAATTGGAGAATTAAATATGGCAACTAAAAGAAATACAAAAGAAAAAGGAGTCAATCTAAATATGAGACCACGAAATTACACAGCTGTAATTAAAGTTGTTGGTGTTGGCGGCGGTGGAACTAATGCTGTAAACAGAATGATAAAAATGGGAATTAAAGGTGTCGACTTTGTCGCAGCAAACACAGATGCTCAGAGTCTTTTAGGTTCTAAAGCTGATTTAAAACTTGATTTAGGTAGAAAAACAACTCGTGGACTTGGTGCTGGAGCAAATCCTGAAGTAGGTAGGCAGGCTGCTATTGATTCACGTGAACTCATTGAAGAGGCTTTAAAAGGGTCAGATATGGTATTCATCACAGCTGGTGAAGGTGGCGGAACTGGAACAGGCGCATCACCTATTATTGCAGAAATTGCACATGAACTCGGTGCTTTGACAGTCGGTGTTGTTACACGTCCTTTTGGTTTTGAAGGTAGAAGAAGATCTGTACAGGCTGAAGAAGGGGTACAAGCATTGAGAGATGTTCTTGATACTTTAATTGTTATACCTAACGATAGACTTTTACAAATATCGGATAAAGATATAAAAGCAAGCGAAGCTTATTTAAAGTCTGATGAAATATTATCTAATGGTGTAAAAGGTATTTCTGGATTAATTACTCAACCTGGAGTTATCAACGTTGACTTTGCAGATGTGAAAACAATTTTAAAAGATGCAGGAAACGCTGTTTTAGGTATTGGTAGATCAACAGGAGAACAAAGAGCACCAAATGCTGCACAGGCTGCAATTTCTTCACCATTATTGGAAGCAACAATGGATGGTGCAGAAGGTGTTTTAATTACAATTACTGGATCTGAAGACTTAAAACTTCAAGAAATTAATGAAGCTGCAAGAGTTATTACAGAAAAAGCGGATGATAATGCTGAAATTATATTCGGACATACTGTTGATGAAACTCTTGGTGATGCTGTAGAAGTAACTGTTGTAGCGGCCGGTTTTGGACCAAGGCCAAATAGAAGAGTTAAAGAGTCAAGTGATTATGAGAATGATGGAGGTGACGGTCTTCCTGAATTTATTAAAGGATGATCACATCAAAATTAATATCTAACGCATTATTTTCAGATAAAAGCTTAAAATCTGCAAATGAATTAAAAACCTATGCTGGTATTAAAAATCTGGCAACAATGGAACAAACTCATTCAGATGTAGTACTGCGTGCAAAAGAACCAAAAAAATATTTATCTGATGGAATTATTACTGAAAATCCAAATCTCGGCTTGCTTGTCCAGACTGCAGATTGTTTGCCAATTTTGTTAAAAGATAACAAAACAATTGGAGCTGTGCATTCAGGTTGGAGAGGGTTAAAAAATAACATAATACGAAAAGTAATAAAGAATTTTGATATCAGCAAACTGGCAATTTCTGTAGGACCTCATGCGCAATCATGTTGTTATGAAGTAAAAGAAGATGTGAGTAAGTATTTTATGAATGATATTGATTTTAGAAATAAAAAATTATATTTAAACATGTCAAAGATTTTAAAAGACTTATCTAAAGACATTGGATTTCAGATAGAAATATCTTCAATATGTACTATTTGTGATAGTTCGTATAATTCGTATAGAGAAAATAGAACCCTCAAAAGACAGTACGGTATCATATGGCAATAAATAAAGTAGAAAAAATAAATTCGAAAATTTTATCTTACGGAGCAAAATTATTACCGGTAGTTAAAAACCGAACAAATGAAGAAATAAAATTTTTATATGACTTTGGATTTAGGGATTTTGGAGAAAACAGAATAAATGATTACAAGTTACATTATTCAAAATATAAAGATGTGAATTATCATTTTATTGCTCCAATACAATCTAGGAAGCTATTAGAAATAGTGAAAAATTTTAAATATGTTCATACGATTGCAAGAGCTAAAGAAGTAGATATTTTAGAAAAAAATCATGAAGAATGTAATTATTTTATTCAAATAAACATTGATAATGATCCTAAAAAAAGTGGAGTCACTACAAAAGATATATATAATTTTTATGAATATTGCTTAATAAAAAAGATTTTTCCAATTGGAATCATGACTATTCCAGATATAAAATCTGATCCCAAGAAAGTTTTTTCAGAAATGCAAATTATTAATGAAAAACTTAAAAGTATTTATGAATACAAAGGCGAATTATCAATGGGTATGTCCAACGATTACGATATTGCATTAGATTACGGTGCTACAATAGTGCGTATAGGAACTAAACTATTTACTTAATGTTAGAAAAATTTCTAATCTCAATTGGACTAAAACAGCCAGAGCCTGTTCAGGATGTAGCTATAAACCAGCAAAATACAGTAAGACCATCTGGTGAAAATAGATTTATTGATGACGATAATGTTGGAGATATTAGAGTCCACTCACCTAAAGATGAAGTAGAAATTAAAGCTTTAAGATCTTTTTCCGAAATACACAATTTGGGAATTGCAATAAAAGATGAATTTATGGTGGCTATGGATATAAGAGACATACCTGACCAACAGGAAAGAAGAAGGATCTTAGATTTTGTCACAGGTATGGCTTTTATGAGTAATTCAACAATAAGGTCAATAAATAAAGATGGTGTTTTCTTAATATTGCCGTCTAATTCATCTCTTAGTTCTAGTGAAAGAGAAAGACTTCAGGACTTAGGTTTGTATAAGATAAATGTGTAGTATTACATACTTACTTTTTAGGTTATTTTACTACTCTCTCTTTGCATGGATAATATTAAGCTGGATACAAGTTCCTTATGACCATCCTATTGGACAAGTAAAAAGTGTACTAGACAGATATTTTGAGAGAATACTGGCTCCTATTAGATCGAGGATTCCTGCTTTACGAATTGGCATGGCTGGAATTGATTTGTCTCCACTGATCCTTATTGTTGGATTTAATTTAGTTCAACCGTATATATTAAGAGTTGTTTGTTGATTTTTCTATAAAAACATCTAAAAATCTATCATAAACTTTGTTGTTGGAAGATTCTTTTTTAGTAACTAAGTCCAAAGTAAGTGTTTCATTAGTAATATATTTTGAAAAATTTGATATAGTTTTGTGTACGAACTCATCTTCAGATGAAATAGTTAATTTTATCCGATCAATTACGTCAAGTCCTTGTTTTTTTCTTTCTTTTTGAATATGTGAAACTAGTTCCCGTGAAAGTCTTTCCATTAGTAAAGACTCATTTAGCTCAGTATCAAGCAATATACAGAAATTTTCAACTATTTGTAATCCCTCGGTATCTTTCTTTTTCTTTAACTTAATATCAATATCTTCAACACTTACATTTAAATGGTCAATCACAATAGTGGGATGCTCAAACAAAGATTTTTTTTGATCTTCAGTAATATTGGAAAGATATTTTGATACTTTGTTAATGTCTTTACCCAAAGTTGGCCCAAGAGATTCGAAATTTGGTTTAAATTCGTAATCAATCCAATCTTCAACATTTTCATCGATCTTAATTTCTTTTACATTGACCTCGTTCATGATCAGGCTGCCAATTCTGTTTAACTGACTACTTACATTTTTACTATCTGAAATAATAGTTATCGATTTTAAAGGTTGTTTATTTGGAAGCTTTAATTTAACCCTTAAATTTCTGACACTTTTAATAATTTTCTTTGCAAGCTCAACACTTTCTTCTAAATCTTGATCAATTAACCTAGGATTTGATTCAGGATAATCACAATAATGTATACTTGTTTTGTCGCCGTCAATTAAACCCTGATATATTTTTTCACAAATAAATGGGAGAACAGGCGCCATAGCTTTTGTGAATTCAAGTAATACTTCATGTAAAGTTTTAAATGCATTAATTTTATCAATATCATCAATACCTTTTTCCTTCCAAAATCTTTTTCTATTAGAGCGAACATACCAATTTGTTAGCTCATCAACAAAATTCATAAGAGGTGGTATTACTTCATATAAATAATAATTTTCCATTTTTTCATTAACAATTTTAATTAAGGACTGTAATGATGAAATGATCCATCTATCCATTAGATTTCTTTCTTGAACTGGTAATGCTTTCATTAAATCTTCAGATGTAATTTCATCAGCATTTGCATAAGTAGAAAAAAATGAATAGCTGTTCCAAAGCGGAAGTATGATATTTCTTGTTACTAATTTGACTCCATCTTCAGAGAATTTTAGTGGTTCCCCTCTAACTACAGGTGAGTCAATTAAGTAGGCTCTTAAACTATCACCCCCATATTCATTTAATAATTCCTCGGGATCTGGATAGTTTTTTAGACTTTTGCTCATTTTTCTTCCATCTTCAGCTAGTATCATTCCTGTAGTTATACAGTTCTTAAAGGCTACTGAATCAAACAATGCTACAGCAAGCACAGTAAGCGTATAGAACCAGCCTCTTGTTTGATCAAGGCCTTCTGCAATAAAATCAGCAGGAAATCCTTGCTTAAATAGCTCTTCATTCTCAAATGGGTAGTGTTGTTGGCCATATGGCATTGCACCTGATTCAAACCAACAATCTAATACTTCAGAAGTTCTTTTATAAATTTTTCCTTCTTTTTCAATAACTAGGTCATCTAAATAATGACGATGTAAATCAGTAATTTCTTTTCCAGTTAATTCTTTAAGTTCATTCACCGAACCTATACATATTTTGTCTTCAGGGTCATCTACATTAATCCAGACAGGAATACAGCTTCCCCAATACCTGTTTCTACTAATTGCCCAGTCTCTTGCATTTCCTAACCAGTTAGAGAATCTCTTTTCTCCGATAAATCCCGGTACCCAGTGGGTTTCTTTATTAAGCTCAACCATTCTTTCTCGTATTTTTTCTACATTAACAAACCAGGTTGGAATAGCTTTGTAGATCAGTGGCGTACCAGTTCTCCAGCAGAAAGGATAAGAGTGCATCTCAGTTTTTTGACTAAATAAATTACCCCGTTCTTTTAATTGTTTCATTATTAAAGAGTCAGCAGCTTTAACATTTAAACCTTCTAACTCTTTAAAAGTATTATCAAATTTCCCAGAGAGAGTAACTGGATCTGCTATCACATCTATTCCAGAATTTTTAAGTGCGTAAAAATCACTTTCTCCGTAAGCAGGTGCTTGAGAAACTAATCCAGACCCAGAATCAGTGTTCGTATCATCACTATGAATTAATCTAAATGCACCATCAGAATATAGATTTTCGTATTCACTATATGCTGGGATATATGATGAACCAATGAGTTCACTTCCATTACAGGAAGAGATTATTTCTATTTCAAACTCATCTAGCTCTTGAAGCCTTTGGGTCGCAATCCAGTAAAACTCATTATTTATACTGACTCGTGAGTATTCGATATCTTTACCAATAGCAATAGCTAGGTTGCCTGGAATACACCAAGGTGTAGTTGTCCAAACTAAAAATTTGTCACCCTTTTGAACACTTTTGAAATCAACTCTCGCATTTAGAGTAAAATATATTGATGGATCTTCAATGTCTCTATAATCCATATTTGCCTCAAAATTAGATAATGGGGTAGAAGCTGCCCATGAGTAAGGCAAAACTTTATAGTCTTGATATATTAAGTCTTTTTCCCATAGCTCTTTAAAAACCCACCAGACACTTTCCATAAAATCGATATCCATAGTTTTATAATCATTTTCAAAATCAACCCACCTACCAATTTTTCTTGTAATTTTTTCCCAGTTTTCAGTGTTCGTCTGCACTTGAGTTCTACATGCTTCATTAAATTTACCAATCCCATATTCATCGATTTGTTGAGGATCTTCTAAATTAAGATTTTTCTGAACTTCCATTTCAATTGGCAATCCATGAACGTCCCACCCAAACCGTCTTTCGACATAATAGCCTCGCATTGTCCAGTATCTCGGGACAATGTCTTTAATTACTCCAGCTAACAGATTTCCATAATGAGGACTTCCAGTTGGAAATGGTGGTCCATCATAAAATCT
>CETM01003267.1_pt1 | contig 17575 bp, 12 predicted proteins | sample 361451 | NCBI WGS metagenome assembly CETM01 (sample SAMEA2622690, study PRJEB7988) | marine metagenome | isolation source: saline water (ENVO:00002010), including
GAGCGTGGTTTTGGCCACACTTTAGGTAACGCCTTACGTCGCATCTTACTGTCATCCATGCCTGGATGTGCGGTAACCGAAGTTGAGATCGACGGCGTCCTTCACGAGTACAGCACCAAAGAAGGTGTTCAAGAAGATGTAATCGAGATCTTGTTGAACCTTAAAGGTTTGGCGGTACGCTTAGAAGGCAAAAACGAAGCGACTCTGACTCTGGTGAAATCTGGCGCTGGCCCTGTTGTAGCTGGTGACATCCAGCATGATGGTGACGTAGAAATCGTAAACCCTGAGCACGTAGTTTGTACTTTAACCGGCGACGCTGAAATCAGCATGCGCATTAAAGTAGAAATGGGTCGTGGTTACGTTCCAGCGTCAACTCGTCGTTCCTCTGAAGAAGATGATCGTCCAATTGGTCGTTTATTAGTAGATGCATCATACAGCCCAGTAGAGCGTATTGCTTACACCGTAGAATCTGCGCGTGTAGAACAGCGTACCGACCTGGACAAGCTGATCATTGATATGGAAACGAATGGCACTTTAGATCCTGAAGAAGCCATCCGTCGTAGCGCAACCATCCTGGCTGAACAGCTGGATGCGTTTGTTGAACTGCGTGATATCTCTGAGCCAGTGCAGAAAGAAGAGAAACCAGAGTTCGATCCTATTCTGCTACGTCCGGTTGATGACCTGGAATTAACAGTACGTTCTGCTAACTGTCTGAAAGCAGAAGCTATCCAGTATATTGGTGACCTGGTTCAGCGTACCGAAGTTGAGTTACTTAAAACTCCTAACTTAGGTAAGAAATCGCTAACTGAGATCAAAGATGTTCTCGCTTCACGTGGACTTTCTCTGGGCATGCGCCTGGAAAACTGGCCGCCTGAGAGCATCGCTGAAAAAGATTAATCAGGTTTAAAAGAAACTGATTTTTTAGAAGGATAAAACTATGCGCCATCGTAAGAGTGGTCGTCAGTTGAATCGCAACAGCAGCCATCGTCAAGCTATGTTTAAAAACATGGCCGGTTCTTTGGTCAAGCACGAAGTGATCAAAACGACGTTACCAAAAGCGAAAGAATTACGTCGCGTAATTGAGCCTCTTATCACTCTGGCTAAGCAAGACAGCGTTGCAAATCGTCGTCTGGCAATGGCCCGCACTGGTGATAAAGAAGTAGTAGGTAAACTGTTCAACGAGCTTGGTCCTCGTTACGAAACTCGCCCAGGCGGTTATCTTCGCATTTTAAAATGCGGTTTCCGTGCTGGCGACAACGCGCCAATGGCATACGTTGAGTTAGTTGACCGCCCGGTTGTAGAAGCTGAAGAAGAAGCAGTAGAAGCAACTGAAGAGTAAGCAATTACTCGATAACGGCTAAGCTCATGCTTAACCGATTCGATTAAAAACCCGCCGCTGGCGGGTTTTTTGTTTTATGAGTTGCATATAATGAGAAGTCATATCTTCTGTTATGACTAATCTGTCACGCCAGTCTTAACTATTATGTTAACAATCAAGGGAAAAAACAGCCCAGCCAGGCAGGAAGCGATTATATCTAACCAGTCGAAGTAACCCAGTTTGAAAAAAGGTTGGATACATTCATAGATTGAAGCACCAAGCACCGTTGTTATGGCAATAGATAAGGTGTTTGCTGAAGCATCGCGATAGTAAAAGTAGAACATTGCACACAAAGGGCCCCAAAAACTGACTGACGAGCCGGCTATTCCAAAGTCGTAAATCTGGCTATTTAGGATAAACGACCTGTATAGAGTCTGAAAAATAAAGCAAACTATCAACGAGGCGATAGCTAGATAAAGGTAAAGTGCATGTCTTTGGGAATTTGCAGTCTTCATTTTTATCAATTTTGGTTAGTTGGTGATTGAATAAAGGCCTTACTGCAACCGACTGCATTTTGGTTTTGGCCTGATCTAGGGATTATACAACGACAATGGACATCAATACGCCCATTATGGTTACAGTCAAAATAGCCAACTACCTGCCACGTTGCATATTTCCACCAGTAGTCTCGCCATATTCTGTGTTCGAAAGCTCTTCGTAAGCGGCTTTTAAGCCATCATAAACGATACCCCCGACTACTAAATTTACGACATAGACCAAAATAGGGTTGCCGCCAGATACGGCTTCTTGCTCGGTTAAGTTTAATTCGTACATTATTGTCTCCTTTGTGAAGTGGAGATTTAATCTTATGGTGAGGTTAATAAACAAGCTACTGTACTAAAATACCGAATTATTGCTCTGGTTTCTGACGACTGAATAATTCATGTTAGCCCTTTTAACTGGATTACGAATCGTAGTAAGGGGAGGAAACACATTAATGTCCGCTATACTAAGCTTTCAGAGGTTTAATTAAACTGACAAACTCGGTAAACTGAAATGCTTAACAAGGACAAGTTTGTCAATATTCGTAGTATGTGGAGACACCATGCCTAAAGCCATTGTAGTGGCGGTGGGAGATACCCCTCTCAACCCCTTAAATGACTTACTAAAACAAAACTCTATAAGTAGCAAGGTTATCGACGCTACTACCAGCTCGGTGGATGAGATAGACAAACTTATTCACGCGGATGATCAAGGCCAATGTGTACTACTAAAAGGCGTTAGTTCACTTAGCCAGCACATTCCACGTATTGCCGATGCCACAGAAAAGCTGGTGTTGCTATACTGCTCTCCAGCTACTGCATTAGCAAATGCACTCGAAACATCAAACGGTAAGGTTAAACCCGAGCAGGTGATTAACCGCTGGCAGGAGTCAGTTAGCCAGGCTATTGCATTGGTTGAAGAGAGTGAATTGTATTCGCTGTGCGACCTAAATGATGTTTTAGAACATTCATCGCTTTTCCTTAAAGATTTTTTCGCAATCAATAAGGCCGCCGAGGTTAAGCCTTCTACGTACACAAAAAAACAGTTTGCTAACCACCTTGCCACACTCTATTTATTCGAACAAGACGATGCTTTCGCCCTTTACGACGAGGCATTATCAATTGGTAAGCTATTCGGCGAGTTTACGGTTCACTTAGGCCCTGAAGCTGAAGAGCTAAAATCAAAAGCTGAGGCAGTTGGTAAGTCAGTACTAGAAACGTTAACGGTTAATTACCGAGAAATTCAGGCTAAAGCTGCGCGAATTCAGGAGCTTCAGAAGCAACTTAATGATACTGAGACTAAACAGGGCGATGTACAGGCTACCCTTGAAAAGATCAAATCAGAAAAGAATGATGTTGAGCAAGCGCTTAACCAAATGAGCGAGACTCATAAAGAGCGGGTTAAGGAACTTGAATCACACTTAGAGTCTTTAAAAAATACCAAGCAAGCATTCGAAGTAAATATTTCCGAGCTAAATGACCAACTAGGGCAAAGCAAAACGTTAAATAAGCAACAGGCTGAAAAACTGGAAAGCTTGCAACAGCAACTCAATTCAACCAATACGAAGCTCAAAGAAGCCACAGAAAATAAAGAACAAATAGTGGCAGAATACGATAAAAGAATTGAGCAAGCACAACAACACTCTGCAAACCTAGAAAAAGAACAACAAGAAATAGTTAAAGAGCTGAACGAGTTTAAGCAACTGCTTCAAGCCGAAAAGCAGGCTAAGAAAGAGCTGGAGAAGACTCTTGAAGCAACAAAACAAGCCAAACAGCAAAAAGATCAAGAGCTCAATAAGCAGGCGGATGTAGTAGCCGAGCAAAACAATCAAGTTGCTGCACTTAAGAAGAAAAGTGCAGAGTTGCAGCAAGTCAAGGAAAACCTACAACAGCAACTCGAGTCAACCAATACGAAGCTTAAAGAAGCCACTGAGAATAAAGCTCAAATAGTGGCTGAATACGATAAACGAATAGCGCAAGCCCAGCAACACTCTGCAAACCTAGAAAAAGAACAACAAGAAATTGTTAAAGAGTTAGAGGAATACAAGCAACTGCTTCAAGCCGAAAAACAGGCCAAGAAAGAGTTGGAGAAGATTCTTGAAGCAACAAAACAAGCCAGTCATGAAAAAGATGAACGGCTGAATAAGCAAACGGATGTACTAGCCGAGCAAAATCATCAAGTAACTGCGCTTAAGAAAAAAATTGCAGAGTTGCAACAAACCAAGGAAAACTTGCTTGCCGAAAAAGAGCAGCTTGTAGAAGCAAAAGATCAACAGCAATCAGAAATTAATGCGTGTGTAGAAGAGAATCGTCGTATAGTGGCCGAGCATAAGGCTGTTACACAGCAACTAGAGCAAGCCAACTCTGACAACAAACAAGCTGTACAAGATAAAAAAGCAATTGAAGAGCAATATCAGAGTGCTTCAGAGAAGTTCGAAGAAGCAAATAAACGTCTTGCGGAGTTAGAACAACTCCCGGCTAAATTAGAATCAGTCACCCAGCAATATGAGTTGGCGGAACTGCAAATAGCACAATTGCAAGAAGAGCTTGAGTCAACGGTTTCTCAAATTGAAGTGTTAAGCCCGCTCCCTGAAAGGCTAAATGAATCTCAGGCAAAAGTTCAAGACTATGCAGAAAAAATTGAGCAGTTAACTTCTGATAAATCGCTTGCAGGGATACAGATTGCACAATTACAAGAAGAGCTTGAATCAACGGTTTCTCAAATTGAAGTGTTAAGCCCGCTCCCTGAAAGGCTAAATGAATCTCAGGCAAAAGTTCAAGACTATGCAGAAAAGATTGAGCAGTTAACTTCTGATAAAACGCTTGCTGAGATGCAAGTGGCACAGTTACAGGAAGAGTTAGAAGCAACGCTGGTAGAGCTAACCAAACAACAGACATTGACAAAACAACTTACTGAACAAACGAAAAGTTCGGAAAGGTTAGTCAAAGATTATAACCAACTTCAATCGGAGAAGGACGCTGCCGAATCCGAAATAGTCAGGTTACAAACAGAAAGTGTGCAGTTAGCTAAGCAACACTCAGAACTTGAAAGCAAGTGTAAAAGCTTAACTCAACAAGTTGATGCAGCAACGCAGTCGCAGAGTAAAAAAAGCCAGGCTCTCATTGGAGAGCTACAATCTCAACTTGAACAGCAAATAAAAAGAAACGAACAGATCGAAGAACTGAAAGATAAACTAGAGAAAAAGTTGAAAGAATCAGAAGCCGGTATGACGAAGAACAAAGAGTTTCATCAAACAGAATTAGAGCTCGCCTCATTACAGATAAGTCAGCTTCAAGAGGAGCTCGAATATTACTATCAGGCCTTTCAGGAAGCACAAAATAAAGGAGTAAGTGTTAAAACCATGGCAAATCAACGGCAAAAAGTGTTTTCCAAAGCAATGGCAGCGGGCATAAAAGTAATTGGTAAATATGCTGACGATGGGTATCAGGATATTCACTTTGTACTCAGGGAAGTGCGTTTAGGTTGCGGTAAAGAGTTTGCAGAATTACCTGTGAAACTCGCTAATGTTAGTGGGCACATTGCCATAGAGTTCAGAGAAACATCAGAAGGTAATTTATTCCAACATTTTGATGATACAACTGATGAATACGGCCCGTTTTTGCGGTTTTATGCCAATCCCCCGGCCGAGCAAACAGAACAGCAGAAGCTTGTATTTAACCGCATGAATGCAAGTGAGCGAGTACTAGTTATGAGTACCATCATGCTTTTAGCGGAGTTACTTCAAAATCAATCCATCGAATGCGAAGTTCAAATAGACGCCTCGGAGTGGCGCTCATGGCGTTTGTCTGCTATTGAACTACTCGAAGCAACTGAGAGTGTACCAGCGTGGTTAAGCTTCGATAGCGTAGTTTTAAAAGAAGAGTTTCGAACCAGTGGTTATGAGCACTTGTGGCTTGAGTTTAATAATGTGTTGGTAGGCGATAATTGGCAGGAGAGGTTAGAAGTAAAAGTTGCAGCTTCTAATGTATCAGATGAAAAGCAACCCTTTAGTAATGAAATATCACTGGAGTTTAGAACGCTGGAAGATGGAACGCCACCTTTGCTATCCTGGCCGCCAGAAACAGCCGATGAATATGGTCATAAACTAATAGTACAACTGGGCGATTTAAGTTCTTTATCAGACTTAGCGACGCCAGATCTCAATCTTATTACGCATTTAGCAAACAACCTCCCAAGTATTATCGAAAAAGTCGAAGAGCAACATGCAGTAATGCAACGGGCTAAGAATGACTGGATTAGCGCAATTGAATTACTCTCAACAGAACAGCAACTGGCTGATGATACCGACGAATCATTAATTCCTGAAGTAGTATTTTCAGTTAACGAAGTGGTAAGTATGGGCAGCTACCAGCATGTGCAATTTAGCAAAGTCGATGATAATACTAAGGTGAAGTTAAAAGCCCAGAATATCAATCCTGATACCTTTGATGCTGAGCTCTTTGTGGAACTTCGTAATGGTGGACCTGATGTTATTTATCATGAAAGCGAATTTTTTGGTGAAGATGAATATGGCCCAAGAGTTCTGATACCCGCAGAGGCACTTTTAGGAGAAATAGCGACTGAGCGACAAGCAGAGTTTAGCTGGTTAGTAGAGGCATACGATGAAATCTGCACCGAGCTGGAAAGTAGTAGCGAAGTTGATGAACTGGTGAAGCGCCTGTGGGTAAACATGCTTAATCGTAAGCAAAGTATACTTTAAGATTTGCTATGAAATCTGTATTCGTTATCGATCCTGGCATGATGGAAGCCGGTGGCCATCATGCTGCGCTTTTGGAAACGCTTATTCATTCCGAAAGCGAGGACACTACGGTTAGTGTGCTGACACACAAACATCTTGATAACGAGCTCGAAACTAAAGCAAAAAATAACAGCATTCAGGTTCATCGATTTTTTTCTTCAAACTTTTATCAACATTACGAAGACAGCCTGGAATTAAGTCTCAGTGGAATGCAGCACTATATTAGATTGCTGGCTTGGGAGTATGCCGGTGCTATTAAACAAGCGGCTCAAGGAAATGATAACAATGAGGTAGTGTGTTTTTACCCCTGCTTGAACTGGGAACATGCCAGTGCGATTAGTCTTGCACTAACAACACTAACCATAGATGGTGAACGGTACCTATGTACACATAAAGTAAGCTGTATGTTTAGGCCGCTAAATATTAATTATCAAAGTGAATGGCTTTATAAATATTCGTTTGGGCAATTGGCTAAACGTTCAGAGGTGGAGTTATTCGCGTCGGACTGGGAAACGAAAGAGTATTATGAAGACCTGGGTATCACTATTCAGGGCTTCCACCCATGTTACTTGTTGCCCTGGAGTAGCTTAAACAAACAAAAAACAACAAGTTCGGATACCCCACATCTCCTGTTATATATGGGCGACGCCAAGGAGAACAAAGGTTTCTTACGTTTACCTGAAGTTATCACCAAAGCCATTGCTAAGTTTAATGGAAAAGTAAAATTAACTGTACAGTACACATTAGCGTGGGATTATCCGGAATTAGTGCCGGTTATAAATACATTAAAGCGTCTGGAAAAAGAATATCCAATGCAAGTACACGTGCATGCACGCTTTTGGTCTAAAGACGAATTGCAGTCGGTTATGGCAACCCTGTCGGGCATTGTATGTACCTATGATAGCCATACTTACCAAAATAAAAGTTCCGGATTAGCATGGTTGTGCGCTTATTACTATTTGCCGATTATATTTATGGGCCAACAGCGTTTTTGGATGCACAGGGAAATCGAACGGTTAGGCATCACTTATTATCATTCACTAACCGATTTTGCTGACAAAACTAATGATAAGCCTATGCCAACGAGATGTAGTAGCTATTACAGCAACCTTTTTGAAGATTGCTTAACATGGGTTGTGAGCTGAGAGGAGCCAGATTAAATGATCAAAGAGTTAGAGTTCTTCGAAGGAACATTAAACCAAAAACTTGGCTCCGTTGTAGTTGTGGGGGCAGGTAGCGGTATTGAACTGGGTGAGGTTATTGCTCTGCAGCCTGATTTACTGGTGTGCATTGAGGCTAATAAACAACTGGCCGCAGCCTTAGAAAAAAGAACCAAAAAAGTAAGAAATGTTCGCATAGTTAATGAGTGGGTAACTCCTGGTTCAGACCCAGTTCAAATTTACGAGTTTTCAAATCCGCGCTATAACTCACTCGCGGCTCCTTCAGAGAAGCTAAAATCTCGCCCTAACCTTAAATTAATGGCTGGCAATCAACTAAGCGGTAAACCATTTACTGAGTTGTTATCTGAATTACCTTTCCGTAAAGAAAAAATAAACCTATTGATTTTTTCAGTACCAGGTTCAGAGAAAACACTGATTCAGCATGCAGCAGAAAAGCTGAATGTGTTTGATTATATACTCATAGACCCAAAGAATGCAGGCTATTATGCGACTCCTTGGGAGGTTAGACAAAAAATAGAAGGGTTTAATCTTACTAATTTTAATTTAAACGAAAATGGTATTACTGGCTTTCTTTACTCCAATAACTGCAGTCGTGAGAAGCAACTACATAGCGAACTTACTTCGCTAAATGCAAATTACCAAAAGCAAACTGAGGCACTGCAAGCGACGAAAGAAGAGATCCAATCATTACAAAAGCAACTGCAGCAAGCACAAGAGCAAGTGGCTAATCTTGAAGTGGAAAGTGAAAAAAATAGGCAACAGTTAGAACAGCAAAGTAACCGCTTTGAAGATGAGAAGCAGTCTTGGTTATCAGAAGCTAAAAAGCTAAAAGAAGAGCGAGAGCAAGAAGCTAGTGTTCTCAAAACTACATGCAAACTGAACCTTAAGCTCCAGGCAGATCTGGATAATATAAGGGTTCAATATTCAAAAAAGGTACATTCTGAGAAAGAGCTAACTGATTTAATTAGTGAACTCTACGTTAAATTAAAGCAAGCTTCAGAATTTTATAACAAGCTAGAACAAAACTATCCAGAGATCGCAAGGAAGTTTGATGAGTAAAAAGCTTGCAAACTTAAGTCAAATAAATGCGGAACTCAATGGAGCTTTGAGCTTACTTCAGGAACGAGTTGGTGATTTTCCAGTTAAAGAGTCACACGATAGTATAACTAATGGAACGACGAGTTTACTTCAGCGTTGTGCTGATATCGTAGATAAAAAGCGAATTGAAAAGCCTTTGGTGAGGGTTTTACATCATTTTGCCTGTAGTGGTGGAACACTGATTTCAAAGTGTATCTCTTCTATGCCGAATACTTATTTGCTGAGTGAAGTTCATCCAACGACTCATTTAAACCTTGGAAATAACACAGAGTTTAGACCAACAGACGTCATATCACTCTGCCGATATGGCAAATTGCCGAACATTGATGAGTTATCTAGAAACATATTAGAGTCAAGTGTTAAGCGTGTATCTGAATTCTTAAGCGAAATTGGAAGTAGGTTGGTAATAAGAGAGCATACCCACTCTGATTATTGTGTAGGCGACCGGGAGACGGGATACTCAGAGGTAGTGAAAAGTTTAAGTCATAGTTTTACGATAAAATCCGTCGTGACGATAAGAGACCCAATAGATTCTTACTTATCTTTGAAAAATAATGATTGGGCTCATTTTTCACCAAACAATTTTGAAGAGTATTGTCGGCGATATGTTACTTTCTTGGATAACTATGACAATTCTCAGGTATTTAAATATGAAGCTTTTGTCGAAAATCCCATCGAGCAAATGAAGTTAATCTGTGAGTATATGGAGCTTGACTTTGTTGATAGTTTTCTCGATTTCTTTGACACAGCTGTAGTTACTGGAGACAGTGGGCGAAAGAGTTCAAACATTTCTAAAAGAACTAGACGAGAAGTAAGTAACGAAATGCAAGAAGAAATTAAAAAGTCGCAAAGCTACCGAACAATAGCGGACAGATTTCACTATGAATTGTAACGAGAGATCGAAGGAGTCTTTCTCAGTGAGCACATTATTATCATCGAGATTCAATGAGGTTATATTGGATCATAAGCAAGGGCGAAGCCACCAGGCTCTTGTTAAGCTAAAGAAATTAGAAGCTGAAGCTAAAAGCCCTTCTGCTAAAAAACTCTGCGAAAAACTGAATTCTGTGGTAAGCAAAGAGATCAAATTTGATAAGTTTTGTGGCACCTGGGATAAAGTTCCAAGAAAAGATGTTCCTCCGTTGTATGAAGGTGGAAAAAGGCTTGTTCAATCAAGTCGAGATCAGAATGACTCTGATGCTCTTCCGCTAGTAACTGTTGTCACTGTTGTATTTAATAATAAACAAACTATAGGTAAGTGCATAGAATCTGTTTTAGGCCAAACTTATTCGAATATTGAGTATATTGTCATTGATGGCGCATCTAAAGATGGAACTCTTGATGTCATCAAGCAATATGAAGAGCACTTGGATTATATTGTAAGTGAGCCAGATGATGGCATTTATAACGCGATGAACAAAGGGTTAAAACTGGCAAGAGGCGAGTACATCGTTTTTTTAAATGCTGATGACTTTTACATAAGTGAAGCGGTTGAGCTGTCAGTTAGAAACCTACTTCAAAACGAGTTACAAATTAGTTACGCAGGGTTTTATTATGCCGACGAAAATGGAGTAGCCGTTGTTGCAGACGAGGCTAAACCATGGTCTGAGGCTATGTTAGTGGAAGGTGTGCCTGGAGGTCACGAAACTTTATTCTTACATAAGGATTGTTATGATTATCTTCAGGGATATGATGAATCTTATCGGTTAGCCGCAGATTACCATTTATTTGTCAGAAGCTTCTTCGCTGGCTTCCGAGCTGGGCCATTACAAAAGAATATTTTGGTGATGATGCCCGGCGGCACGTCTTTCAACGAAGAGGTCGGCATCAAAGAAAATAGAAGAGTTCTGGAATATTGTTTCGGTGAGCTGGACCAAGACTTTTTCGAATTTTTATATGGGCTTAAATATTATAAAAACTGGCATGGCTATACAGTAGACGATCAAGCTGTCGATAAATATCTTGTTAAAGCATTAGAGACAGACTCATTGCTTCATAAAGCAATGTTCATGTCATTAGAAAATCGTAAGAAGCCGCTCTGTGGACGAATTAAGCCAGCGGAAAAAGATAAAGGCGATAAGCTTAAGATCTGTATTGCTTTAAATTATCTCACCAATGCATCAGGTGGTGCTGAACGGATTGCAGTAGAGTCTGCCAACAAATTGTTTGAGCAAGGGCACGCAGTGACTGTCGTTCAGTGCTTTGGTATGGCAGGTGAGTCATATTATCAGTTACACCCGGATATCCCTGTAATCGATTTAGCTATTTTCCCTTATAAAAATCAGTACCTAATGCCAGCCGACCAAATAGATATTTCTTTCGAGAAATATGGCGGTAGATATTTCGATAAGCTCGATTATCAACCAACGGAAGCTGATTTTGATGAGTGGAAAAAAAGCCCGCATTTCTGGCGATCGCAAATATATGCAGGATTTTTCCATCATCACCAGTTTGACGTAGTGATTTCACACATGCCTTCAACGTATCCGTATACGTTATTAGGCCGCAAAGAAAATGATAATACGTTACATATAGCGTCTTTACATAATGCTCCTGAGTTCAAATTCTATTCGCCTTTGTATCCTGCAGAATCCAAAATGGAAAGATACATGCGTTTAGTCGCACTTGAGAAAGCGGATAGAGTCGGTGTTCTTTTTGACGAGTTTGCACAGCAAGTACCTGAAGTTTTTCAGAACAAATGCTTCGTGTTACCCAATTTTCTTTCTGAAGAAATTTTTGCAAAAGCAAAAAATCATCAAAAAGCCTCAGACTCAAAAGTTATCCTTTCAGTAGGCAGGCTGTCGGAGCAAAAAGACCATAAAACCTTAATTAATGCGTTTGCAAAAGTTTCGAAACACTTACCTGGTTGGAAACTTAAAATTTATGGCGAGGGTCCTCTCCTCAAGGAGCTGAAACAGCAGTGTATAGAGTTCGGATTAAACCCAGACGAAATTCTGATGGGGGCTCGCAAGGATATACATAATGTTTACCCAATGGGAGATGTATTTGCATTCCCTTCACTATTTGAAGGTTTTGGCTTAACCGCCCTTGAAGCGATGTCTTTCGGTTTACCCGTTATAGCGTTCAAAGACTGTGAAGGTGTTAAAAACCTCGTTTCCCACGAACAAAGTGGGTTATTAATTGAGTCTGGTGACCGCATTAATAGCATGGCCGAAGCACTTTTAACGCTATGTAATGATAAACGGTTATTGAGTCAGTACGGAGCAGGTGCTGCTCAGGCGGCAAAAAGTTATACAGTAAATTCTTATATCGAATCTTTATCTGCCGTGTGTAATGAAGAGGGAAAAACCAAACATAAGCTATTGCCAGTACATGTGCCCGCTAAGAAAATGAAATATGGTATTTTAGCCACTTATACTGAAGGCGGAGCTGGTATCGCGGCAGTACGGTTAGCAAAAGGACTGCGACAGCAAGGTATAGATGTAAGTTGTATTAGTTTTTCACCAAGATTACACGATGCTGATTACAAACTAGAGCTAAATCAGGAACAGCAAAAACTTTATGAGGCCTCTCTCAGTCTTGATAGAAACTTTACTCATGAAGGCAGCACCTTTTTTTCTAATCAGTTGTACCCGAGTTTAACCAAAGAGCAGGTAGAATTTTTACGTTACTTTGATGTAATAAACCTGCATTGGGTACAAATGTTCCTCTCAGTAGAAGTCATTGACTACATTTTAAGTTTTGGTAAAAAAGTAATCTGGACATTACATGATATGGCACCGTTTACGGGAGGTTGCCACTACTCAAACGGATGCGTTGGCTATACTAATGATTGCAGCGATTGCCCACAGTTAAGTGAGCCTAAGAAGGCTTTTCCTTCCGAAGTTTTAAATGAAAAGGTACAGCGCTGGAAAGACAAAGATCTTACAATTGTCTCCCCTAGCCAGTGGTTGGCAGATTGTGCGAAACAAAGTCAGGCTTTCAGAAACAAGCCGGTTAAGGTTATTCGTAACGGCCTTGATACAAACGTTTTTCAGCCAACAGGAAAAGCACATGCGAGAAGCTTCTTTAACTTACCGCAAGATAAAAAGATTCTACTATTCACCTGCCAGAGTCACGGAGAACGTAGAAAAGGCTTCAAAGAGCTAATGGAAGTTGCCCAAATACTGGCTAGTAAAAGAGACGATTTGCATGTATTGATGTTTGGCCATGCGTCAGAGGAAACTAAAAAGCTTCCTATACCATTTACAGCACTTGGGCACATTGACGAGGAGTGGAAACTTGCCGTAGGGTATAGCGCAGCTGACGTAACTGTGCTCCCAAGCTTAGAGGATAATTTACCTAATGTTATCCTAGAATCCAGCAGCTGTAATACGAAGGTAATTGCGTTTGATGCAGGCGGTGTAAAAGACGCTGTTATAGATAATGTCACAGGAAATATTATAGAAAGTATAGATGTTCAAAAAATGGCAGAAGTGATAAATATCGCTTTGAATAACAATAGAATAGGTGATTTTCCAAGGTTATATTCAGAAAAGACTTGGCCATTAGAAGTTGCTGCAAAAAATTACTTAAATAACTGTTTTTAGAGAAATTAAAAAATGAAGAAAATTGAACTGGCTAGCTACCCAAAATGTGGCAACACTTGGCTTCGTCATTTGTTAAGCAAACATTTCGAACTAAATATCCATGTCGATATTCCGGATTTTCATCAAAGACATAGTGAAACAGAACGTTTTATTAAACCGGTAGCTTGTGAAAACCAAGAATTTGGTTTTTATAAATCTCATGTGCCCAACGTAAAAGCGATAGGCCCTGATACAATTGTAGTTATTTATCGGCATCCACTAGATGTCTTTCTAAGTAGTCTTAATTATTTTTATATCAATGGTTGGGATGAGAAATATTTTGATGGGAAGGCTGTCACGGTAGAAGATCTTAAAGGTAATGGTCAGTTAGACTTATATTTTCATCAGTTCTTAACTGAAAGTGGTTCTGGTTACTTTGATGGTCTGCTAGGTAAATTATCTAATTATTACAAATACATGGATCACGTAAAAGGATTGCCTAATTCAATATTACTCAAGTATGAAAATTTATATGATGAAAGAAATAGTTATTTCGAAAAGTTTTTTTCTGATGTGCTTGGTACGAGGATTTCATGTGCGACTGACTTATTTTCAAGTGTCGATGATAAAACAAAAAACTCAGGAGGTAATTTTTATTGGAAATCAAAAAAACGTAATTACGAAGAATTTCTAACATCAGAGCAGATTTCTTTATATGAAGAAAGGTACAAAAGTGAATTAGAGGTGTTAGGGTATCTTTAATTTTAAAATGGGATATTTGATTTCTGACTTATGGTGAGCGGTAATGTTATGCTTTTTATCTATTGCGTTTTTGGCATGCTATTGAAGTGAAGTTGATGTGACTTGTATGTTCATTGAGACCGATATTTAGATAGCATCTGGTCATAAAAATTTCGGATTGAAATCAAGAGACTGTTAAATAAAATAATTATGTCGGTAGAAAATTTTCAAAAAAAGAGTTGGTGATGGATAAATTGTCAATAAGCAAGATGACTATAGCTGAGATATACAAATATATTGAAGAAAATCAATTTTTGTTAAAGCAATCTGATTTACGCTATTTGTGTGACCAGGGTATCAAGAAAGCTGTAAAAAATTTAGCATGGGCTATTGATAACTCTATTAAATTTTCAGTGGAGAGGGTTAGCGAATCAGAGGGTTATTATGATTTAAAGTTTCACATTTTTAATCAACTAAAGGATTTTCTTCCCGGAAATGATATTTTTTCAAGTGGAAAACAAACAAACTCCAAAAGACAAAAAGAAAATGTGAGCTATCTTTTTGTTGGTGGGCCTCCTAGGTCTGGAACCAGTGCGCTGGGAAGGCTTTTAAATGAATCTGAAGAAATATGTCTATTTGTCGAGGCTTATAATCATAAGTTTGGATACGCTCCACAAATGTTCGAACCAGATTTTGTTAGTTCAATTAAAGGGGTTCATTCGGAAAAAAACTTGAATTTGCTAGGCTCTAAGAAGTTTGAAAAATTAAAATATATCGGCGATAAAAGACCATCTTTTAATTTAAGCCAACATCAAACTTTTCATCAATTTAAACCAGAAGAATTAAAGTTGATATATATAGTACGGTGTCCATATTCAATAGCTGCTAGTTATGAAAAAAGAGCTAGCAGGGCTTCTTTAAATAAGTCCAATGACTGGAATATGCATAAAGGAGCTTTAGCGGCATGCGAAGAAATGAATATTAATATGGAACGTGTACTAGAAATGAAAAATTCTGTATGGCAAGAGTCGCTTGTTGTAGTTGACTTTGATGACGTTTTTACTTCTGAAGAGATCTATATCAAGCTTCTTAATTTTTTAACAGTCACTTACACTGAAATAATGAAAAAGTCATTCGAAAGAAATATAGAAGATATTTCATCTTCAAAAATTTCCTATCCAAAAAATATAGTGGAGGTTGTTGATAATAATTTAAATTGGGATTTATTCAACAAATTGAAAGGGCTAACCATAAAGTAATGATTAAAAAAGTCAGTCTAAAGTGGTCTATATGTCTTCTTATTGAATTAAATTGGTTGATGGCTTCTTAACTTGTGGTGATAAGAATAAGTTTGTAGTTAACCATAGGGTAATACTATTTATGAGTATAAAAGATGAAGAAGCAATAAGCTTTGAGTTAAATGATAGTGAAAGTTTGTTTGTGTTTTTTGGTGGCATATCCGGAGGGCTTTATCTTCCAAAGTTTGAGTTTTATAAGTCTTCCGGGGTTCTAGACGCATCCCGCGTTTTTATAAGAGACATGAATCAAGCCTGGTATCATAAAGGTTTAAAAGATGATGGTAATATTGAGCAGTTTATTGAAGAAATTGGAAAAATTTGCTCTTTAAGAAGCTTTGATAAAATTACATTTGTAGGTAATTCTATGGGAGGGTACGCTGCATTGTTGTCCCAGTTAGTTTTGGGCGTTGGTAGAGCTGTAGCGTTTAATCCTCAAACTTTTATCTCTTCTGACTTGCGGCTTGAGCATAAAGACTTTCGTTGGGAGGCTCAGATTAAAAAGGTAAAAAACATAATAGAAAGTTCTCCATATAAAGATTTAAAGACTATTGTTGAAGATACAAATCGAACAAATTGCGAAATACATGTTGCCAAAGATGATTTGCTTGATCTGAAACATGCTTGGAATTTAGCGAATTATAATTCTATTAGTATTATCGAACATGAAAGCGGTGGACATAATTTGGTAGGAAGCTTAAGAGATTCTGACCAGCTTCTGAAAATAGTCCAAGGCTAAAACGAGAATGAATATGAAAAAAGCTCTTATTACCGGTGTAACCGGCCAGGACGGCTCTTATTTAGCCGAATTTTTGTTAGAAAAGGGATACGAAGTTCACGGTATTAAACGACGTGCTTCTTTGTTTAATACTGAGCGTGTTGATCATATTTATGAAGATCCTCACAACGAAAACCCAAAATTCCACCTGCACTATGGTGATTTAACGGATACTTCTAACCTCACCCGTATTTTGCAAGAAGTGCAGCCGGATGAAGTATATAACCTAGGTGCACAATCTCACGTGGCGGTATCTTTTGAAGCGCCGGAGTACACCGCAGATGTTGATGCTATCGGCACACTTCGGTTGCTGGAAGCTATCCGCTTTTTGGGGCTGGAAAAGAAAACCCGTTTCTATCAAGCATCAACCTCTGAACTATATGGTTTAGTGCAGGAAATCCCGCAGAAAGAAACCACGCCGTTTTACCCACGATCGCCCTATGCAGTAGCAAAAATGTACGCTTACTGGATCACGGTTAACTACCGTGAGTCTTATGGTATGTATGCTTGTAACGGTATTTTGTTTAACCATGAATCCCCTCGCCGTGGTGAAACCTTCGTAACGCGTAAAATCACTCGTGCAGTAGCTAATATCGCTCAGGGGCTTGAGAAGTGTTTGTATCTTGGCAACATGGATGCCCTGCGTGACTGGGGGCATGCCAAAGATTACGTACGCATGCAATGGATGATGTTACAACAAGACAGCGCTGAAGACTTTGTTATCGCCACTGGTAAACAAATCTCTGTACGCGAGTTTGTTCGCATGAGCTGTAAAGAAGCTGGTATTACCGTTGAATTCAGTGGCGAAGGTGTTGATGAAATCGCTACCGTTACTGCCGTTGAAGGTGATAATGCACCAGGTGTTAGCGTTGGCGACGTGATTGTTAAAGTCGACCCACGCTATTTCCGCCCGGCAGAGGTAGAAACCCTGCTTGGTGATCCTGCCAAGGCGAAGGAAAAGCTTGGTTGGGTACCGGAAATCACCGTTGAAGAAATGTGTGCCGAAATGGTGGAAGGTGATCTGCAAAAAGCCAAACAACACGCATTACTTAAAAAGCACGGTTATTCTGTAGCAGTAGCGAAAGAATAATATGACTAATTGGGGAGCGATATGCTCCCCAATTAGTCTGTAGAACACACCAGCTTGTTGTTTAATCATCACAAAAATAATTGATGATTTTCAGCAAGTGTAAACTTCCCCCTAAGTCAACGAACTCGCAACAAAAATTAGCTGCAGCCTGAGTAATTTTAAGACTATAGCAAGCGCGAAATACAAAAAAATAGTCACCAAACCGTAAGCGATCAATTTAGACCGTCTTTTCCCGGCGGAGCTACC
>CETM01050745.1_pt1 | contig 17574 bp, 13 predicted proteins | sample 361451 | NCBI WGS metagenome assembly CETM01 (sample SAMEA2622690, study PRJEB7988) | marine metagenome | isolation source: saline water (ENVO:00002010), including
CGAAGAGAAATTCGATGTTACCGCTGCAGCTCCAGTTGCAGCAGTAGCAGCAGCACCAGCTGCAGCTGTTGGTGGAGAAGGAGAAGCTGAGGAGAAAGACAGCTTTGATATCCACCTTGCAGATGCAGGCGATAAGAAAATTCAAGTAATTAAAGAGGTTAGGACTCTGACCAATTTAGGTCTTAAAGATGCTAAAGATCTTGTTGACGGTGCACCGAGCACGATTATGGAAGGCGCTTCGAAAGAAGATGCAGAGAAGGCAAAAGAAGCTCTTGAAGCAGCTGGTGCCACAATTGAGTTAAAGTAGCTCAGTTTTTTCCTAATAAATCAACATTTTGAGTTTTTAGTTTGATAAGACCTTAAAAAGTTACTTTTGAAAACAAAAAATTCATTAAAAGAATGCCCTTCTTGGGTTGTTCATAGGGGTGTACTTCCATTAGGATTTCACTTCGCTGTGTTGCGTCAAATTTTCTTCATATTTTTATGGAGTAATTTTGTTTCAACACGGTTTGTCCGCATTTACTAGTACTATCTTCTGCCGGGAGTTTATTGTTGTCTGCTCGACCGTTACTTCGAGATCGATACTCATTTGGGAACCTTGAAAAGATTCTAGAGTTACCAGATTTAATAGCCGTTCAACATGATTCATTCAATTGGCTCATGGAATCGGGTTTAAAGGGTATTTTCTCAGATATAAGTCCTATAACCGATGTAAGTGAAACTCTTTCACTTGAATTGGAGTTTGATCCAAAAGACGAAGATCTTAGACCACCTCCAAAGTTCACAGTTGATGAGTGTAAAGAGAAGGATATGACCTATTCAGGTCCTATTTTTGTCCGTGCTCGTTTTTTGAATGCTCATACTGGTGAAATTAAAGAACAAACTGTTTTCTTAGGTGATTTTCCTCTTATGACAGAAAAAGGCACCTTTATCATCAATGGGACAGAGAGAGTGGTTGTTTCTCAGTTGGTCAGGTCGCCAGGCGTTATTTTTCAACCTGGAGAACGATACAGGTTAAGAAATCTTGCAAAACATCAGCTTGTGACTGCAACGGTACATCCTTATCGAGGGGAATGGATTGAGTTTGATGTAGAACAAAAGCCTGGAAAAGATGTAACTGCCGGTTGTCGAGTTGCTAGAAAAAGACGTTTATCTATGTTCACTCTCTTGAGAGCTTTGGGTTACGACGAGGATAATTTCCCAGGCTTTCTAGATCGGTTGGTAGGTCACTTTGATTATCTCGAAGGTCAATGGGAAAACGACCGCGAAAATAACGCTACAGAAGAAGAAGCTTTGTTGGAAATTTATCGCAGAGTGCATCCAGGCGAACCACCTTCTGTAGAGGCAGCTAGAGCCTATTTGCGTAATGCGTTTTTTGAATCACGTAGATATGACTTATCGCGAGTAGGGCGTTACAAGTTGAATCGCAAACTTGGTCCAGAGATTGAATGGATTGAAAAAAATCTTGGTGTTGAGCTAGAAAGACCGACTCGTGATCAGACGGTATTGTCTAAAGCAGAAGTTTTGGCGACATGCACTTACCTTTTGCATCTAGCTGCTGGTGAACCTGGTTATCGTCTTGATGATCAAGATCATTTTGCAAACCGCAGGATTCGTTGTGTTGGTGAACTGATCCAAAACCAAGTGAGGATAGGTCTTTCGCGGCTTGAACGTGTAGTTCGTGAGCGTATGACAACTCAGGATGTTGAAGCTATAACACCACAGTCACTTATTAACATCCGTCCAGTTGTCGCATCAATTAAAGAATTTTTTGGCACAAGTCAGTTGTCTCAATTTATGGATCAGGTAAACCCTCTTTCTGGTTTGACACATAGACGCCGTTTGTCAGCATTAGGCCCTGGTGGTTTATCACGTGAAAGAGCTGGTTTTGAAGTTAGAGATGTTCACTTTTCTCACTATGGAAGAATGTGCCCAATTGAGACTCCTGAAGGTCCGAATATTGGTTTGATTGGCGGACTTGCAACTTATGGGCGAGTAAATGATTTCGGTTTCATTGAATCTCCCTATAGAAAAGTAGTAAATGGAAAAGTAACTAATGAAATTATTCATTTAGATGCTGCTGAAGAGGAAGAGTATGTTGTAGCCCAAGCAAACGCTCCACTCAACCCAGATGGATCTTTTAGAAATGAGAGAGTGCTTGTACGACGTTCGCCTCAATCAGCCTCGTTGCAAGACCACAAGCAGCAATTAGAGCAAGATGTATTTTTTGGAGCAACAACAGAAATTTCATATGTGCCGCCATCCGAAGTGCAGTTGATGGATGTTTCTGCTCAGCAGATTGTTTCAGTTGCTACTGCTTTAATACCGTTCGTGGAACATGATGATGCAAACCGTGCTCTCATGGGAGCAAATATGCAACGTCAAGCGGTTCCACTAATACGCGCTGAATCACCTTTCATAGGTACTGGAATGGAAGCTCCAGCAGCACATGACGCGGCAGACATGCTTTTAGCTGAAGAAGCTGGCACAGTGTTGGAAGTTGATGCAAAGTCAATTGTTGTTGAATATCGCAAGTCTGGGATCACGACACACGACTTAGTTAAATTCGAAAGATCTAATCAAGACACTTGTGTAAACCAGCAAGCAAGAGTTGTTCCAGGTCAAAAATTTCGCGCAGGTGAACTATTAGCTGATGGTTCCTCTACTGATAGTGGAGAGCTAGCTTTAGGAAAAAATCTTCTAGTTGCCTATATGTCTTGGGAAGGCTTCAACTATGAAGATGCCATCATTGTTTCAGAGCGTCTAGTAAAAGATGATGTTCTAACCTCTATACATATACATGAGCATGAAATAGATGCTCGTGATACAAAACTTGGTGCGGAAGAGATAACTAGGGATATTCCTAATCTTTCTGATGAAATTTTGGCAGATTTGGATGACAGAGGAATAATTCGAATTGGTGCTGAAGTATCACCTGGGGATGTTCTAGTAGGAAAAGTCACTCCTAAGGGCGAAACAGAATTAACACCTGAAGAGAGACTACTAAGAGCAATTTTTGGTGAGAAAGCCCGTGAGGTTAGAGACACTTCCCTTAAATTGCCTCATGGCGAATCAGGTAAAGTCATCGATGTCAAAGTTTTCGACCGGGGAGCTGGCGATGAGTTACCACCGGGTGTGAATCAGTTAGTAAGAGTTCACGTTGCACAAAAACGAAAGATTAGTGTCGGAGACAAATTAGCTGGAAGACATGGAAATAAAGGTGTCATTTCAAAGATTCTTCCCGTAGAAGACATGCCGTACATGAAAGATGGAACACCTGTCGATATTATTCTCAATCCATTAGGTGTTCCTTCAAGAATGAATGTAGGACAGGTTCTTGAAACACATTTAGGTTATTGCGCCCGATGGGGGTGGGAAATTGATGGTACAGGTGTGGGTGATCCTGTCGATCGAAATTCAGAATCTAAGAAAACAAGAACAAGTACTAAACCTTCGGTTCATGTGGCAACACCGGTTTTTGACGGTGCTAGTTGGGATGACGAAGGACCTAATAGTGAACATCCAAGTATTCAGAAAATTCTTCAAAATCTCCGGCCAGATTCAGCTGAAGGTAAAAGACTTATTGGAGAAGATGGCAAGGTTGTTCTCTATAACGGTCGGACAGGTGAGGCCTATGACGAGCCAATTGGAATTGGTTACGTTTATATTTTGAAACTTGCACATTTAGTTGATGATAAAATCCATGCAAGATCAACCGGGCCGTATTCCATGATTACCCAACAACCTTTGGGTGGTAAAGCTCAATTCGGTGGCCAGAGATTCGGAGAAATGGAAGTTTGGGCATTAGAAGCATACGGTGCGTCTTACTGCCTGCAGGAGCTTTTGACAATTAAATCTGACGATGTGCTTGGTCGGGTAAGAGTTTATGAGGCAATTGTTAAGGGGGATAATATCCCTGAACCAGGTATACCGGAGAGTTTCAAAGTTTTGATTAAAGAGATGCAGTCTTTGTGTCTAAATGTTGAAGTTTTGGATAATGATGGCAAAGAAGTCGAGATTAGAGAGATGGATGAAGATGTCTATAGGACAACTGAGGCTCTCGGAATAGACCTTTCTCGTCCGGAGAGAGGATCTGATGAAGAAGATGCAGCTCGAGAAGCTGCACGTGCGGTAAGAGCATTTTCGTAGTAAGAGAAATTTGGTAGTAGGGAAACAATAAGGAAATAAAGAGTGATAGACGTCAACGAGTTTTCAAATATTAGAATTGGTTTGGCTACCGCTGATGACATTCGTATGTGGTCAAACGGTGAAGTAAAAAAACCTGAAACCATTAACTACCGAACACTTAAACCGGAAAAAGATGGCCTTTTTTGTGAAAAGATTTTTGGTCCTACTAAAGACTGGGAATGCTATTGCGGTAAATATAAAAGAGTTCGATTCAAGGGAATCATTTGTGAACGTTGTGGTGTAGAGGTAACTAGGTCAAAAGTTAGACGTGAGCGTATGGGGCATATTGAATTGGCTGCACCCGCAGTTCATATCTGGTATCTACGTGGAACACGTTCATGGTTGGCTTATTTACTAACTGGGAATGAACCCAAAGAGGAATTAAAAGCAAAGCAGCTAGAAAAGGTAATTTATTTTGCAGCAAATCTAGTTGTAACTGTTGATGAGGAAGGAAGACACGAGGATCTTCCAGAACTTGAGAAAGAACTTTCAGAAGAGCGTACTGCTATCGAAGAAGAACGTGATCGAGAGCTTGATCGACGCAAAGAAGATCTTGAAGCTGAGCTAGCTGAAATGGAGAACGAGGGTCTTAAAGATAATGATTTAAAGGCACGTCAGAAAGCTGCAGAAAAAGACATGCAGTTCATACGTGAACAATATGAGCAGGAACTAGACGTTCTAGATAGAGCTTGGGAAGAATTCAAAGGTCTTTTCCCGCGGCAAATAATTGAAGATGAGATTCTTTGGCGTGAATTAGAAGACCGCTGGGGAGAGTACTTTGAAGGCGGTATGGGTGCTGATGCTTTATCGCAATTAATTGATTGCATTGACTTTGATGAAGAAGAAATAACTTTGCGTGGAATGATTGATCCTCCAAAGGGGCAAAAACCACTTTCAACACAAAGAAGACAGAAGGCAATCAAGAGACTTAAAATTGTCGCCTCATTCAACCGGCGCGATGAGCACGGGCGTCGTGTTAATGAACCTCGGGCCATGATTCTTGATGCTGTTCCTGTTATACCTCCTGACCTTCGACCAATGGTTCAGTTAGATGGTGGACGTTTTGCTACTTCTGATTTGAATGATTTATACCGGAGAGTAATCAATCGAAACAATCGTTTAAAGCGCCTATTAGATCTTGGAGCGCCTCGAATAATTGTTAACAATGAAAAGCGTATGTTGCAAGAAGCTGTTGACGCACTCTTTGACAACGGCAGGAGAGGGAGACCGGTAACAGGCCCAGGTAATAGACCTTTGAAATCTCTCTCCGACATGTTGAAAGGTAAACAAGGAAGATTTAGACAGAATCTTCTAGGCAAACGAGTTGATTATTCTGGCAGGTCAGTAATTGTTGCTGGTCCTACTCTTAAATTTCATCAATGCGGCCTTCCTAAATTGATGGCTCTTGAGTTATTTAAACCTTTTGTGATGAAGCGTTTAGTAGATGGAGAACTTGCTCAAAATATCAAATCTGCAAAAAGAATGGTTGAAAGACGCAAGCCACAGGTTTGGGATGTTCTGGAAGAGGTTATTCAGGAGCACCCTGTCCTCTTAAACAGGGCTCCAACACTTCACCGTTTAGGAATTCAGGCATTCGAGCCTGTTTTGGTTGAAGGTAAAGCTATTCGAATACACCCTCTAGTCTGTACTGCTTTTAATGCTGATTTCGACGGTGATCAGATGGCCGTTCACTTGCCTTTGTCAGCAGAAGCACAAGCAGAGGCTAGGGTTTTAATGCTTTCTGCAAATAATGTACTTAGTCCAGCCCACGGTAGGCCTTTGGTTACTCCAACTCAAGACATGATCATAGGTGGCTACTACATGACTAGTGAAGTAGAGGGGGCAAAGGGTGAAGGTAGGACTTTCCGAAGAATTCATGAAATTGAACAAGCTTTGGACAGTGGGTCTTTGCATTTGCATGCATTAATTGAGTTCAGATCTGATAATTACCCAGATTTGGCTCTTGAATCAGAAAATGGTGATGGACTTGTTTGGGAGAGGACTACTGCTGGACGAGTTCTATTCAATGAGGCCCTTCCTGCTGGTTTTGGTTATGTCAATTACCAAGTAGATAAGAAAGCTATGGGGTCAATTGTTGACGATTTAGCACGTCATTATCCAAAGAAAGTTGTTTCAAACAGTCTCGATAGTTTGAAAGACAAGTGTTTCCGTTTTGCATCACAGTCAGGTATTACGGTCTCAATTGAAGATGTAAAAACTCCTTCTGATAAGCAGGCGATTTTAGATAAGTATGAAAAAGATGCTGAAAAAGTTGAAAATCAGTTCCGTAGAGGAATTATTACAGATGGTGAGAGAAGGCAGAAAGAAATCGAGATTTGGAATGCGGCGACTGCTGAAATAACAGAAAGAATGGCTGAAGTTCTCCAAGACGACCAATTTAACCCCATCGACATGATGATGAAATCTGGTGCCCGTGGAAACATGATGCAGGTTAGACAAATAGCGGGTATGCGCGGCCTTGTAGCCAATCCAAGAGGAGATTTAATTCCAAGACCAATCAAATCAAATTTCCGAGAAGGTCTAGCTATGTTGGAATACTTTATTGCGACTCCAGGAGCTAGAAAAGGTCTTGTCGATACTGCACTAAGAACAGCTGATTCAGGATATTTGACGAGAAGATTGGTTGATGTTTGTCAAGAGCTGATTATTAATGACGAAGACGTTTTTGATAGCGGAAAGCCATTGCGTTCAGTCTGGGTTGAAAATATCCGAGAGGATGAACCAGGTTTCCGTTCTCATATAGAAACTAAATTATTTAGTAGAACACTTGCAGAAGATGTTGAACTTTCTGATGGGACTTTGTATGAAATGGGAACAATTGTAGGCGAAGGAGAAATGATCGCTTTGCGTGATGACCCAGCAGTTGAGCGAGTTAGAGTTCTATCGCCTTTAACTGATGATTCAGATCAGGGCGTTTCGGGAGCCTGTTATGGCATGTCTCTAGCAACAGGCAAACCCATAGAAATCGGTGAGGCAGTAGGTGTTATAGCTGCTCAGTCAATTGGTGAGCCAGGTACGCAGTTGACAATGAGAACTTTCCATACAGGTGGTGTTGCTGCTGCTGGAAGAGACATAGCAGCAGGTCTGCCTCGTGTAGTTGAGTTATTTGAAGCCCGTACCCCTAAAGGTAAGGCAACCTTGTCGAGAATCTCTGGAATAATTCGAATAGGAGAGGACGAAGGGAAAGGTCGTGAGGTCACAGTAGTAGCTGATGATGGCACTGAAGAAACTCATTTGATTCCCGGTATTTCACGTTTGGAATTTAAAGATGGAGATGAAATTTTTGCTGGTGATGCAATAGTTGAAGGTCCAAGAGATCCGAAAGAACTTCTTGAGATCAAAGGAGTTAGAGAAACTCAACAGTATTTGGTAGATGAAGTTCAAAAAGTTTACCGAGATCAGGGTGTTTCAATTCATGACAAGCATATTGAATTAGTTGTAAGGCAGATGACTCGACGAGTAAGAATCAGTGATCCAGGAGATTCAGAGTTTCTTCCAGGAGAACAGGTCGATTCGCCTATTTTTGCTGCGACTAATAGGAGTTTAGTTGAAGAGGGAAAAAAGCCAGCTGAAGGTAGACCTGAACTAATGGGTATCACAAAGGCTTCACTTGCTACTGATTCTTGGCTCTCAGCGGCGTCTTTCCAAGAGACAACTCGTGTTTTAACAGAAGCTGCGATCGAGAGTAGACGTGACAAGCTTGTGGGATTGAAGGAAAATATAATAATCGGCAAGTTGATTCCTGCTGGAACTGGACGTCAAGAGTACAGACGAGTTGGCACACACGCTCCTGAATATAAGCCAATGGATTTTTATTCTTCAGCTGATGAAGAACAAGATTTAGCTGAGTGGCTAGCAACTCAGGCAGATAGTGGTGATGATACTGAAAATGGTTTTGCCGGTGCTTATGAAGCGGATGTAATAGATTTGGCTAATGGTGCTATTGAAGAAGCCATTGAAGAAATTGAATGAGATACTTAGATTTCTTATTGTGACCTGACGATGCCTAGCGTAGACTCAATATTTCGTGTCGTAGTTAAATCTGCGCATTTCAATTCTAATAGGCAAGGTTTGAGGTAAGTCGTGCCCACAATTCAACAACTGGTTCGTAAAGGACGTCAATCGAAGCGCAGGAAGGAAGCCACTCCTGCTTTGAAGGGCGCTCCTCAAAGACGTGGTGTTTGCACCAGGGTTTTCACGACAACTCCAAAAAAACCAAATTCAGCTCTTAGAAAAGTTGCAAGGGTCCGTTTAACAAGTGGAATGGAAGTAACTGCTTATATACCTGGCGAAGGGCATAATTTACAGGAACATTCAATTGTTCTATTAAGAGGCGGTCGTGTGAAAGATCTGCCCGGTGTTCGTTACAAGATAGTAAGAGGCACGCTCGATACTTCTGGGGTTTCTGAAAGAAGTCAGTCTCGGAGCCGTTATGGCGCGAAGAAAGACAACTGATTATGCCTAGAAAAGGACCAGCTGTTAGAAGAAGTCTTACACCAGACCCCGTGTACCGTTCTAGTGCAGTTACTCAGTTAGTAAATAAGGTCTTAAAACATGGTAAACGCTCTACTGCAGAGCAAATTGTCTATGGAGCTTTGAAAGTGGTGGAGACAAAGACAGGAAGTGAACCAGTAGGTGTTCTTAAAGACGCTTTGGAAAATATAAGACCACAACTGGAAGTACGAAGCCGCCGTGTTGGAGGAGCAACTTATCAAGTTCCTGTCGAAGTGAAGCCCCGTCGAGCGACCACATTAGCTGTCAGATGGCTAGTGGATTATGCACGAGAAAGACGAGAAAGGTCCATGTCTGAGCGTCTAGCTAATGAGATAATGGATGCTGCGAATGGAATTGGTTCGTCAGTAAAGCGTCGTGAGGATTTACACAAAATGGCTGAAGCTAATAAAGCATTTGCGCATTATCGCTGGTAAAAAATTCAGGAAAACTTATGGCTAATCGACACCCTCTTGAAAAAACTCGCAATATCGGGATTATGGCCCATATCGATGCGGGAAAAACTACAACTACTGAAAGAATTTTGTATTACACAGGAGTGAATTACAAAATCGGTGAAGTTCATGAAGGTACAGCGACTATGGACTGGATGGAACAAGAGCAAGAGCGAGGTATTACCATCACTTCGGCGGCGACAAGTTGTTTTTGGAGTGATCACAGAATAAACATTATTGACACACCAGGACACGTTGATTTCACGGTTGAAGTAGAGCGTTCTTTAAGAGTTTTGGATGGTGCTATTGCAGTTTTTGACGGAGTTGCTGGAGTAGAACCACAAACTGAAACAGTTTGGCGTCAAGCTGATCGTCACAATGTTCCAAGAATGTGTTTTATTAACAAAATGGATAGAACTGGAGCTGATTTTTTCTTCTGTCTTGGAACTATAAAAGAGCGTCTTGGATGTAAAGCTGCTGTAATTCAATTGCCTATAGGCGCAGAAGCTGATTTTGCCGGTGTGATTGATTTGGTGACTATGAAAGCTTTGGTTTGGGAAGGTGAAGATCTAGGCGCTTCATGGAATGAAGTAGAAATACCAGATGATCTTAAATCTCAGGCTGATGAATATAGAGCAGAACTTGTGGATCTTTTAGCAGAGTTTGATGAAACAATTCTTGAAAAATTTGTTGGTGAAGAAGAAATCACTGTTGATGACATGAAAAAAGCGATCCGGCAGGGAACTCTTTCTGGAGATTGTGTGCCAATTTTAACTGGTACAGCTTTCAAGAATAAAGGTGTACAACCACTTCTAGATGCTGTTGTCGAGTACTTGCCTTCACCACTTGATCTTCCACCTGTCGAAGGTGTTGAGCCAAGGAGTGAGGAAGTTGTCAAACGTGCAGTAAGTGATGATGAACCATTTGCAGCTCTTGCATTTAAGATTATGACGGATCCACATGTTGGAAAATTAACTTATTTCCGTGTCTATAGTGGCACTTTGGAAAAAGGTGCAACGGTTTTGAATACGCGTTCAAGTTCGAAAGAGCGGATTGGACGCATCTTAGAAATGCATGCGAATGACCGAGAAGATCTCGATATTGTCAGAACCGGTGACATTGTTGCTGGGGTAGGCATCAAAGATACGAAAACTGGAGACACGCTTTGTTCACCCGATCATCCTTTAGTGCTAGAGCAACTCGATTTTCCAGATCCAGTAATTCATGTTGCGGTTGAACCCCGTTCTAAGGCAGATCAGGACAAAATGGGTAAGGCTCTTGGAGCTCTTTCCGACGAAGACCCCACTTTTACAGTTAGAAGTGATGATGAAACGGGTCAGACGATTATTGGTGGCATGGGTGAGCTGCATCTTGAAGTTTTAGTTGATCGTATGTTGCGTGAATTCCGTGTTGATGCCAATGTGGGTAAACCACAAGTCGCCTATCGAGAAACGATTACCAAGACTGTAGAAAATTATCGATATACCCATAAAAAACAAACTGGTGGGTCAGGGCAGTTTGCTGAGATAGTAGCTACCGTAGAACCTTTGACAGATACAGATAGTGAGAAAACTTACGATTTCGAGGACAAAGTAACAGGTGGGCGAATCCCGAAAGAGTATATTCCTGCTGTTGATGCTGGTATTCAGTCTGCAATGACTTCGGGAGTTTTAGCAGGTTTTCAGGTCTTAGGGATGAAAGTAACTCTTAATGATGGAAAGCATCATGATGTTGATTCATCTGAGATGGCATTTAAAATCGCGGCGCAATCTTGGTTTAGAGAAGTAATAAAACAAGCTAAACCAGTCCTTTTAGAGCCAATTTTTGCTGTAGAAGTAGTAACTCCTGAAGACTATATGGGAGATGTTGTAGGTGATTTAAATTCCAGAAGAGGCAAAGTCGGACAAATGGAAGCAAGAGGAAATAATCAAGTTGTTACTGCACAGGTGCCACTATCTGAGATGTTCGGCTATGCTACAGACTTGCGTTCACGTACTCAAGGGCGTGCAACGTATACAATGCAGTTCGATTCGTATCAACAAACTCCTTCTTCAGTTCAGGAAGAGATTGTCACTCGAATCCGCGGTGAATAAACTTAAACTTACTGAGAAGGTAAAATAAAACAATAGAGAAACTCGAGGGAGAGTCATGGCTAAGGCCCAGTTCGAAAGAAATAAGCCCCACGTAAATGTGGGAACAATGGGACATATCGATCACGGTAAGACAACTCTTACTGCGGCGATAACCAAGGTATTGTCGGATTCAGATCCAGACAATACAGCGTTTACAGCATTTGAGAATATTGATAATGCACCAGAAGAGCGTGAACGAGGTATTACTATCAACGTTTCACATGTCGAGTATGAAACCGGCAATAGGCACTATGCCCATGTCGACATGCCCGGACACGCTGATTACATCAAAAATATGATCACAGGTGCGGCTCAAGTTGATGGAGCTATTTTGGTAGTTTCAGCAGCAGATGGGCCAATGCCTCAAACTAGGGAGCACGTTTTGCTTGCTCGACAAGTTGGAGTTCCGAAGATCATTGTTGCATTGAACAAGTGTGACGTCGTAGATGATGAAGAACTTTTGGAACTCGTAGAAATGGAAGTTAGGGATCTTTTGAATGAATATGAATTCCCTGGTGACGACACTCCAATAGTTAGAGTTTCTGCACTTAAAGCCTTGGAAGGTGATGGTGATTCCGCAGCTCAAATTCTTGATTTGATGAGTCAGGTAGATGAATATATTCCACAGCCTGAGCGTGATGTTGATAAGCCATTCCTTATGCCTATCGAGGATGTTTTCTCTATCACCGGTCGTGGAACAGTGGTAACAGGCCGTGTAGAACAGGGCAAAGTTAATACTGGCGACACTATTGAAATAGTTGGTATCAAAGATACAACTGAAACAACTTGTACCGGTGTTGAGATGTTCAGGAAGCTTCTTGATGAGGGTATAGCTGGAGACAACATCGGAGCTTTGCTTCGTGGAGTTGATAAAGAAGATGTCCAGAGAGGTCAGGTTTTGGCAGCTCCTGGGTCAATAACACCACATACTCAGTTTGAGGCAGAGGTTTATGTTCTAACTAAAGAAGAAGGCGGACGTCACAAACCATTCTTCTCTAATTACAGACCTCAGTTTTACTTCAGAACAACTGACGTAACCGGAAGTATTGCTCTACCAGAAGGAACTGAAATGTGCATACCAGGTGATAATACAACCATGACTGTTGAATTAATCGCCCCGATTGCCATGGACGAAGGTCTTCGATTTGCTATTCGTGAAGGTGGCAGGACTGTTGGTGCTGGTGCTGTCACGAAAGTAATTAAGTAGTACACGGACAAATCTATGGCAGCTAGTCAGAAAATAAGAATCAGGCTTAAAGCCTACGATCATGAGGTTATTGACCAATCAGCAAAAAAAATTGTTGAGACTGTTAAGAGAACTCAGGCAGATCTTCGCGGGCCGGTACCCTTACCTACGGAAAAACACCGTTACACGGTGATTCGTGGTCCATTTAAGGATAAAGATTCACGTGAACATTTTGAGATGAGGATCCATAAGCGACTTCTCGATATTCTTAATCCTTCACCTAAGACGGTTGATTCTCTTCAAAGACTAGATTTGCCTGCTGGTATAGATATAGAAATTAAAATCCAACAGACCTAGTTGTCGTCAGTTATTTCTTCACTAGGCATTTCTGCGGTTTTATTTCTATTTAGAGATCCCTCTCTTTCGGTTTTTGTAGATAGTAGTTCTTCCGAAACTTCGTGTCTTTGAGCTACTGACGCGATTACTGATTGGATAGTTGCGGCAGCAGGGAGAGCTAACAAAGCACCTACGACTCCCAGTATTGCGGATCCGGCAATTACTGAACCAAATGCCACGGCTGGATGGATTTGCATGGTGTGAGATGTAATGCGGGGAGAGATGAGATAATTCTCTATTTGTTGGTATATAGCGATTGTTACAATAACCCATAACCCATCAACGGGTTCTCCTAAAAGTCCTACGATCAATGGCAAAACACCTGCAATATAGGTGCCTACAACAGGCACAAACTGAGAAATAACCCCAACCCATAAAGCAAGTGCCAGAGAAGAAGGCAGTCCTATTATTTCAAAGACCACCCAATGTATTGCACCTGAAAGTACAGCTAGGACACTTCTCGAAAGTATGTATCCTCCAGTCTTAGATACTGCAAGGTCCCAAACTTCTAGTATTTGCCCTTGACGTTTAGGAGCTAGAAAAGAACAGACTAGTTTCCTAACTTTTGGGCCCTCAGCTACTAAATAGAAAGAGAAAAGGGCAACTGTGAAGAGTTGGAACAAAACATTTGCTACGGTGGTGCCGAAGCGTGCAAGATCATCGGCCACGTCTCCTAGCCACTTAGCTAGAGCTCCTGAGTCGTATTTTGCTTGAAGATCAGAAGTGGCATTTTCAATTCCAAAATTGTCATCAAGAAAATCATCTATGTCAGATAAGTAAGTTGGAATATTGTTGTTAAATTCGGTGACTTGGTCAGCTAGTAGAGACCCCACTTGAAAACCAAATCCTCCAATTGCAGCAAAACAAACTAGAAAAGTTATTGCTGTGCCCAACCCTCTTCTTACTCCTAATTTTTCAAGTCTGTTCACTGCAGGTTCTAGAGCGAAAGAGAGAAATAAAGAGACTAAAAGAATAATTAAGAGAGGTCGTAAAGAAGATACAACACCGCGAAGATACCAAAGTAGGATAAATCCACCTAAAAGAGCTCCTATCGATTTAATTACCCATTTAGGCAGTTTTTCGTTGGTTTTTACTTGATTTTCCAAGGATTATGATCCCAGTTGTATTTTTATTGTGGAACTAATAAAAAGGTACTTCCAAAAGAGTCACTGGAATGGGATATTTAGCGCAAAGTTATCTTTATTAGAGTGATTTTCGGTTGTGCATAGTGATTATGCGCCGTATCGTTATCAGTCGGTGTGTTATAAATTTGCACCAAAGCTGACGTCCATTAAGGCCCAAAAATAGTTGGGAACCGAATGGCAAAACCGTAATCAGCGCTCCGCCGGGGGTTCCCGAGCGGAGCGTTTGCATGGGTTTATATAAATGCAAGTCAATGAGAGTTCGTTTAGTGCGCGTAGGAAAGCGATATGGCTAATAAAGCGATAGTGGGAGAAAAGGTCGGAATGACCCAGGTGTGGGATGAAAATAATTCCGTGATCCCTGTAACAGTTTTACGAATTAGGCCGAATCGTGTTGTGCGGATTAAAACTACAGAACGTGATGGTTATAGTGCGCTTCAAGTCACTTTTGGAGAAAAAGACGATCAGAAATTAACAAGACCAGAAGCTGGGCATTTTGCTTCCAATGGTGTTAATCCGGGAGTGCAGTTAGTGGAGCTTCGTTTAGATGATGTAGAAGGATATGAAGTGGGTCAAGAATTGACTGTCGAGACTCTCGCAGAGGATTTGAGAGTTGATGTGACTTCAGTCAGTAAAGGTAAGGGTTTCGCAGGAGCTATGAAGAGACATGGCTTTAAAGGTCAAAGAGCTTCTCATGGCGCTCATAAAGTTCATCGTAAACCTGGAGCGGTGGGTCAATGTGCAACACCATCAAGAATCTTTAAAGGAAAAAAACTTCCTGGAAGAATGGGAAATCAGAAGACAACGATTCTTAATCTTCAAGTTGTACAAGCAGATGCAGAAAAAGAACTTTTGTTAATCAAGGGTTCTGTGCCAGGTCCTAATGGTTCAACTGTGTTGATCAGAGATGCTGTAAAGGGAGCAGTTTGATGGTTGCAGTAGATGTTAAAGACTTAACTGGCTCCAAGAAAGGCACAGTAGATTTAGATCCGCAAACTTTTGGACTTGAGCCAAATGTTGCTGTCATGCATCAAGTAGTTACTGCTCAACTAGCAGCTAGGCGTAGTGGAACCCAGAGCACAAAGACAAGAGCAGAAGTCCGAGGTGGGGGAGCTAAGCCTTGGCGTCAAAAGGGGACTGGTCGTGCTCGACACGGTTCAATTCGTTCACCACAATGGCGTGGCGGTGGAGTGGCGTTGGGACCTAAACCACGTGATTACTCACAAAAGACACCTAAAAAGATGGTGCGTTTGGCATTAAGGTCAGCTTTATCAGATAGAGCTGCTTCAGAACGTGTGGTCGTAGTAGATGAGTGGAATTTCGAGTTGCCAAAAACAAAAGAAGCAGTGAATGCTCTTGAGGCATTAGGGGTAGACGGCAGAGTATTGGTGGTTGTCAATCAGAATGATCTAAATACCTGGAGAAGTTTTTCAAATCTGAATCAAGTGCACGTCATATCACCTAATGAACTAAATGCTTATGATGTTTTAGTAAATGATTGGGTTGTATTTACGAAGAGCACTCTACCTGACGCTGTTTCGGGTAAAGAATCAGAAAGTAAGGCCGAGAGTGAGCAGTCATGAAAGATCTTAGAGATGTGATAATTAGACCGATTGTTTCGGAGAAATCTTTTACCCTTTTGGAACAGAATGTTTTTGCTTTTGAAGTTCATAAATCTGCTTCAAAACCTGAAATTAGAGATGCTGTGGAAACAATTTTTGATGTGAGTGTTTTGAAGGTAAATACTTTGAATCGTAAGGGAAAATTAAAGAGAAATCGTCGCAAACCAACTATGACCAAACGACCTGATGTGAAAAGGGCTTATGTGACCCTCGCTGAAGGTGACTCGATCGAATTGTTTGAGGTCTGATTATGCCCCAAAGACAACGCAAACCAACGAGTCCAGGAAGACGATTCCAAACTGTTGCAGATTTTTCTGAGATAACTAAAACTTCTCCTGAAAGAACTTTAGTTGAGAAAAAAGTTTCTACAGGTGGTCGTAATAACTACGGGCGTAAGACGGCACGACATCGCGGAGGTGGGCACAAACAAAAGTACAGGATCATTGATTTTCGTCGTAATAAAGACGGTGTTCCTGCGACTGTAGCTGCAATTGAGTACGACCCAAATAGAAGTTGCCGAATACTGTTACTCCACTATCACGATGGTGAAAAACGTTACATTTTGGCACCTCGAGGTGTTGAGGTAGGTGACGTTCTCAGATCAGGTCAAGGCAGCGAAATAAGGCCTGGGAACTCCTTGCCACTTCGATATATACCTGTGGGAACGGTTATCCACAATGTTGAATTACATCCTGAAGGTGGGGGCCAATTGGCTCGAAGTGCTGGTTCTAGTATTCAACTAGTGGCGAAAGAGGGAGATTTCGCTACTTTACGTTTGCCAAGCAGTGAGATGCGAAGAGTCAGAATTGACTGTCGTGCAACTGTAGGAGAAGTTGGTAATCAAGAGCATGAACTTATAAGTATTGGTAAAGCTGGACGTAATAGATGGAAAGGTGTAAGACCTCAATCACGTGGAGTAGCTATGAATCCAGTAGACCACCCCTTAGGTGGTGGGGAAGGAAAATCTTCTGGTGGTCGCCACCCAGTTTCGCCTTGGGGTAAACCTGAAGGTCGAACTCGGAAAAAAGGCAAGCATTCCGACAAGATGATTGTCAGACGTCGCCGCGGAAGAGGACGGAGGTAGAAAGTCATGCCACGCAGTTTGAAAAAAGGTCCTTTTGTTGATGATCACCTTTTGAAAAAGGTAGATGACATGAATGGTTCTGGCGATAAGAAGGTGATCAGAACATGGTCTCGTCGTTCAACGATTGTGCCTGACATGTTGGGCCACACTATTGCGGTTCATGATGGTAGAAAGCACGTTCCTGTGTTCATAACTGAGTCAATGGTTGGACACAAATTAGGAGAGTTTGCACCTACTAGGACTTTCCGTTCCCATAGTGGGCAAGAGAGAGGTACAAGCTGATGGCTTCTGTAGGTGCTTCTTTATCTAGAAATGTTGATCGTGAAAGCACGAAGTCAGTCGTTCGTTATGTTCGTGTTTCTGCTCATAAAGCTCGGCCTGTATTAAATCAGATTCGAAATTTGTCTGTTGCAAGAGCTGAGGAGATTTTGGCTTTCAGTGAAAGGTCTGTTTCAGAGGTGATTTCTAATTGTTTAAATTCAGCGATTGCTAATGCCGGAAACAACAACGGAATTCCCAGGGAAGAACTTTTTGTTTCGGAGTGTTTTGCTGATGAGGGGCCAACCTTAAAAAGATTTAGACCTAGGGCACGTGGACGTGCAACTTCAATTTTTAAAAGAACTTGCCATTTGACTGTAGTTGTTTCGCGTTACACCGAAGAGGAAATAGAAAGTTTACAAGCGCATGCCGAATTAAAAGGTCATAGAAATAATTTTGAAGCAGGCGAAGAGCTGGTAGAAGAAGATCAATCTAAAGAAGCAAAATCTAAAAAGAAGAAGTCAAGATCTTCAAAAGAAGAGGTCCCTGAAGAAGAAGTGCTTGAAGAAGAGGCTGAAGAGGCTATTGAAGAAGAAGTG
>CETM01064752.1_pt1 | contig 17569 bp, 18 predicted proteins | sample 361451 | NCBI WGS metagenome assembly CETM01 (sample SAMEA2622690, study PRJEB7988) | marine metagenome | isolation source: saline water (ENVO:00002010), including
TATTGCTTAGACAAAAAGTAATCTTGAATTAAATATTAAACTTATTACTTTAGTTTTATGAAAAATATTGAAGTAAAACAAATTATTGATCCAATTCCAGCATCTGATGGTGCTGGAGTAAAACTAAAAAGAAGTATTGGTGTTGAACCAAATTATTTTGATCCTTTTTTAATGTTAGATGAATTTGGTTCTGAAAACAGTGACGACTATATTGCTGGTTTTCCACCTCACCCTCATAGAGGTATTGAAACTGTAACCTATATGCTTGCAGGAGATTTTGAACACAAAGATAGCACTGGTGGTGAAGGAAGAATGACAGCAGGAGATGTTCAATGGATGAAAACAGGAAGTGGAATAATTCATTCTGAAATGCCTGCAATGAAAGAAGGTAAACTACATGGCTTTCAATTATGGATTAACATGCCTGCAAAATTAAAAATGAGTAAACCAGAGTACATTTTCATTGATGCTGAAAAAATGAGTATTCATAAAGATAATGATAAACAAGTAAAAGTCATAGCCGGTAAATTTGAAAAAGCAGAAGGCCCAGTTAAAGGACATAACGTTGAACCATTTTATTTTGATGTTGAACTTAATAAAGATAAAGAATTTAATTTTAAATTACCTTCAACTCACAATTCATTTATATATTTAATTAATGGAGAAATAATAATTGGTGAAAAAAAACATGATAATGTAAAAGATAGCACTTTAATATTACTGTCTAAGGGTGAAGATTTAAAAGTGAAGGCTAAATCTGATGCAAAATTCTTAGTAATTTCAGGAAAACCCATTAATGAGGAAATCGCAAGAGGTGGGCCTTTTGTAATGAATACCAAAGCCGAGATCTTACAAGCGGTTCAAGATTATCATAATGATACGTTCGTAAAATGAAAGCAGTAACTATTTTAAAAAATGGTGGCCCAGAAGTTTTAGAGCTAAATGATATTAAATTGGGTGAACCAAAATCTGGTGAAGTTTTAATTAAGAATGAAGCAATCGGTTTAAATTATATAGATACCTATCATAGATCGGGTCTTTACCCTGTTGAATTACCATCGAATATTGGAATTGAAGGAGCCGGTATAATTGAAAAAGTCGGTCCAGATGTTAAAGATTTTAAGATTGGAGATAAAGTAGCCTATGCATCAATGCCCATTGGTTCTTATGCAACGCATAGAATTTTTCCAACAAAAAAACTTGTGAAAGTTCCAAATGAAATTGAATTAGAAAATGTAGTTACTCTAATGACTAAAGGTTTTACAGTTTTTTATCTTCTTCACAAAACCTATCCAGTAAAATCAGGTGAAACTATTTTATTTCATGCAGCTGCAGGGGGAGTTGGGCAAATATTTTGTCAGTGGGCAAAAAGTTTGGGTTGTACTGTAATTGGAACAGTTGGATCTGATGAGAAAATTGAAATTGCTAAAGCAAATGGTTGCGATCATGTAATAAATTATTCTAAAGATAACTTTGCGGAAAAGGTTAAAGAAATAACTAACGGGGTTGGTGTGCCAGTGGTTTACGATGGTGTAGGTAAAAAAACATTTGATGGTTCTATCGAATGTTTAAAAGTAAGAGGAATGATGGTGTCATTTGGAAATGCCTCAGGTCCAATAGAACCATGCAATGTTGCAAAATCCTTAGCACCTAAAGGTCTATATTTAACCAGACCAAGTATTGCTCATTATACCACAAATAGAGAAGAACTGGATGAAGCAGCTAATAAAGTTTTTGAAATGTATATAACTAAAAAATTTACTTTAAATATTTTTAAAAAATATTCTTTAAACGAGATTGTAAAAGCTCATCAAGATTTAGAAAATAGAAAAATTTTAGGACCTGCTGTTATCGTTCCTTAATCAACTTTAACATCCATGTCTGACATATGAAGTTTAAGAGCGTTAGTCGAAATATGAATTTCCCTAATAAAAAATAATATTGAAATTATCATGGATAAACAACAAGATCCAAAAATTATCCTAGCAATAATAAAACTATCTAAATAGAGGGCAAAAACAGTTAGCATATTAAACAAAAACCCAAATGCCGCAAACATTATTGTCCATCTTAGTAAGGTAATTCTTCCACTTAAGTTTATGAATTGTTTTTTCCACTCAGCAGGAATATGTTTTTCGTAAACATGTTCGTCATGAAGTTCTCGAATTAACTTACTTAACGAGTGAAATCGATTACTATATACACTCATTAACAATGGAATTGCAGGAAACATTAATGCGGTTACTGTATAATCTATATTCATACGAATCAGTTTGATTATCAATGTTGCCTTTGTTATTTACAAGTAAAATTTATGAACCAAATTAATCTATTTATTGAACTCACAAGACTTAAGAAGCCTATTGGGTACATGTTGCTTTTTTGGCCTTGTGCATGGGGTTTAACAATTATTTATGATTTTTCAGTGAATATTAATAAATATATTTTTTATTTAATACTTTTCTTTCTTGGGTCAGTTTTGATGAGATCTGCTGGCTGTATAGTAAATGATATATTGGATAGAAAGTATGATAAAAAAGTTTTTAGAACTAAAAACAGACCAATAGCATCTGGAAAAATTTCAGTAAATCTAGCCTTAGTCTATGCAACAACTTTGTGTTTTTTAGCTTTTCTAGTTCTAATTAATTTTAATTATTTTACAATTGCCATCGCCATAGCTTCTATGCCCTTTGCTTTTACGTATCCATTGATGAAAAGATTTACCTATTGGCCTCAACTTTTTTTAGGGGTTACTTTCAACTATGGATTAATTCTTGGATGGACTTCAATTAATGCTGAGATTAATTTAATCCCTTTAATATTTTATTTTGGAGCCATATTTTGGACACTTGGTTACGACACTATATACGGGTTTCAAGATATTAAAGATGATGAAATTATAGGACTTAAATCGACCTCAATAAAATTTAAATCTAATCCAATTATTTTTTTAGTTGTATGTTATTCAATCTTTTTTCTTATGTTGCTAATTACGGGCTACTTGATGGAATTAAATAAATATTATTTTTTATTCTTAATTTTAGTTTTTTTTCAACTTTTTTATTATCAAATAAAAAGATTAAATATTAAGATGCCATTAAACTGTTTAGGAATTTTTAAGTCTAATAATCTTCTAGGCTTTATAATTTTTTTAAGTATTTTATTAGGAAAAATTTAAAATGACTGATATTGCAATTCTTAAGAGGCTTTATAACGATTATACAAAAAAATATTTAAGGAATATAATTATCTCAGTTTTTTTTACAATTTTATTAGCTGGAAGTACTTCGGCAGTTGCATATTTGTTGGACCCAGCAATTAAACAACTTTTTATTGAACAAAAAAAAAATTATCTATTCTTAATACCTCTTTTAATTGTTGCTGCTTTTGCAGTTAAAGGTTCATCACTTTATATCGCAAAAGTTATTATGATCAGAGTCGCTGAGGAGGTAAGAAAAGATATCCAGACCGATATGTTTTCATCTCTTATTAAGGCGGATACAAAATTAGTGGATAATAAGCATTCAGGTAAATTTGTAACTAATCTTACAAACGATGTTACAATGATTACCAATTTAGTTAGTACGGCAATTCTAAATCTATTTAAAGATAGTTTGACTCTTATTGGATTATTATCAGTCATGTTTTATCAAAATTGGAAATTATCTATTATTGCAATAATTATGATCCCTTTAGCAAGTATCGCTGCAAAAACTCTTGGTAAAAGAATAGGTAAAGTAACTACACAACAAATGACCGAAGCTGCAACTTTGAATTCGTATTTAATAGAAATATTTAAAAATCACAAATTAATGAAAATTTTTCAAAAAGAAGAGTTTGAAAAAAAAAGAGCAGATAAATACATTGATAACTTAAAAGAAAAATCGAGAAAAATAACTGAAATTTTTGTTAGGGCATCACCTATCATGGAATTTTTAACTGGGATTATGATTGCTTTTTTAATTTTTATTTCAGCAAAATTAATTGCTAACAATGAACTTGAAGTAAGTAATTTTTTCTCATTTCTTGCTGCTATGATGTTGGCGTATCAACCAGTAAGATCTTTAGCAACTTTAAATATTTCAATACAACAAGGTTTGTCAGGTGCCAAAAAAGTTTTACCTATTATAGATGATATTCCTGAGGTCCAAGAAAAAGAGGACTCAAGAAAATTAAATTTAACTAAAGGACAAATCAATTTTGAAAATGTTTATTTTGAATATCAAGGTGAACAAAAACAAATTTTAAGTTCTATTAATTTGAAAATTGAGGGAAAAAAAATGACTGCATTAGTCGGACATAGTGGTGCAGGTAAATCTACAATTTTAAATCTTATACCTAGATTTTATAACATAAATAGTGGTGATATTAAAATTGATAGTCAGTCAATTTATGATTCTACAATTTTTTCACTAAGAAAAAATATATCCTTAGTAAGTCAAGACACCACATTATTCGATGATACTATAAAAAATAATATAGCTTATGCAAATCCTGAAGCTTCTCAGAATGAGATTGAAGAAGCCGCTAATTATTCTTTTGCAAGTGAGTTTATAAATCAATTACCAAATAAATATGATACTTTAATAGGAGAGAATGGTGTGAGGCTTTCAGGTGGAGAAAAACAAAGATTATCAATTGCAAGAGCTATATTAAAAAAATCTCCAATTATTTTATTAGACGAAGCAACTTCCTCATTAGATGCTGAAACGGAAAGTAAAATACAAAAAGCAATTAACTTTTTGACTAAAGGTAGAACAACAATTGTTATTGCACATAGACTTTCTACAATTTTAAATTCAGACAAAATTTATGTAATAGATAATGGAAAAGTGGTAGGTGAAGGTAAGCATGATGATCTTCTTCAGTCATCAGAGATTTACAAAAATTTTTATAATAAACAAATAAGAAGATCAGAATGATTTTTTTATATAGAGTAATAATAAACGTTATTCTTTTATTTTCTCCAATAATTATAATTTTTAGACTCTTAAAAAAAAAGGAAGATTTAAAAAGATTTAAAGAAAAATTTTGTTTTTTTTCGAAAGAAAGATCTTATGGTAAAATAATATGGTTTCATGGTGCTAGTGTAGGTGAATTGCAAAGTATTATTCCACTGATTGAAAAACTAAAAAAAAATAAAAAAATTAAACAAATATTAGTCACATCGAACACATTAAGTTCATCAAATATACTACAAAAACTTAAAATTAAAAAGGTTGTTCATCAATTTTTTCCAATTGATACAAATTATCATTCTAAAAAATTTTTAAATTTTTGGAAACCATCTTCTGCTTTTTTTATAGACTCAGAAATTTGGCCAAATATGTTTTTTAATTTAAAAAAAAAAAATATTCCTATTATCCTTTTAAACGGGAGAATTACAAAAAAAAGTTTTTTAAAATGGAATTTTTTTCAAAATTTTTCAAAAAAAATTTTTAGTAATTTTAATTTATGTCTAGTTTCGAATAAAGAATCAATTAGATATTTAAATAAATTAGGTGCTTCAAAGATAAAATTTTTGGGAAACTTAAAATATTCACAATCTGAAAATGAGAATGTAAAGTTGAATAACTCTTTGAGAAAATTTTTGTTTTCAAAAAAAATATGGTGTGCATCAAGTACACATAATTCTGAGGAAAGATTCTGTGGGTCAGTACATAAAGAATTGAAAAAAAAATATAGTAACTTATTAACAATAATAATCCCAAGACACATAGATAGAGTAAATGAAATAGAAAATGAATTAAGAAAACTTAATCTAAACGTTCATATTCACGACTCTCAATTCAAGATTGATAAAGAAATCGATATTTATCTTGTTAATGCTTATGGTAAAACTAAATCTTTTTTTAATTATTGTAAGAATGTTTTTCTTGGCGGTTCAATAATAAATCATGGAGGCCAAAATCCACTTGAAGCTGCACGATATGGCTGTAATATTTTACATGGGCCCAACACTCATAACTTTAAAGAAATCTACAATTTTCTAAAAAAAAACAAAATTTCACAAAAAATAAACAGCGAAAAACAGATTGTTAATTACTTGGATAAATATTTTACAAAAAAACAAAACTCCAAAATAGTCAAAAAAAAAATAAATTCTATTGGTCAAAAAATCCTAGAGAATACTCACAAAGAAGTTAAATTAATATTAAAAAATGAAATTCAAAAAACCTAAATTTTGGGATCTAAAAAAACCAAATTTAATTTCATATCTGTTATTTCCATTAACCTTAATTATGATAATAAACAATTATTTTTTAAGATTTAAATCAAAAAAAAAAAATAAAAAAATTAAATCAATTTGTGTGGGAAATATTTATTTAGGTGGAACTGGCAAAACACCGACCACAATAGCCATTTATGATATTTTAAAAAGATTGAAATTCAAAGTTTCAACAGCAAAAAAATTTTATAAATCTTTTTATGATGAAAACCTTATATTGAAAAAAAAAACTAAATTTATATCTTCTAGTGATAGGAATAATATTTTGCTGGAAGGTATTGCGCAAGATCAGCAAATACTAATTTTTGATGATGGCTTACAAGATAAAAATATTTCCTATGATATAGAATTTGTTTGCTTTGACTCAAGCAGTTTTGTTGGAAATGGTTGCCTTATTCCATCTGGACCCCTTAGAGAAAATCTAAATAGTTTAAAAAAATATGACGCTATTTTTATTAAAACTGAGAATGAAATAATTCAAGAACAATTAGATTTAATAAAAAAATATAACAAAAATATAAAAATTTTTGAAACTTTTTTTAAAATCACAAATTTAAATGAATTTAATCTTAATGATGAATTTATAATTTTCTCAGGTATTGGTAACCCTAATAATTTTAAAAAAATTTTAATTAATAATAAATTTAAAATAAATAAAGAAATAATTTTTGCAGATCATTATAATTATAAAAAAGATGAAATTGAAAAAATATTGACTATAGCTAAAAAAGAAAATTGTAAAATAATTACAACCGAGAAAGATTTTGTGAAAATTGAAAAATTTGGTTTTACAGATATAAATTTTATTGACGTTATATTAAAAGTAAAAAATGAGAAAAAATTTATTGAGTTTTTAAAAAACAAAATTTATGAATAATTTAAAATACTTTTTTCAATCTTTAGTTATTCTTTTATTACTTTTTATTTTTAAATTACTTGGAATAAGATACTCCACAATTATTTCTGGAAAAATATTTGAGTTTGTTGGTCCATTTTTCAGGTCTAACAAAATCAGTTTTTCAAATCTATCTAAAGCTATTCCAAAATTAGACGAAATCGAAAAAGATAAAATAATTAAGAAGATGTGGAACAATTATGGAAAAATTTTAGCTGAATATGTTTTTATAAAAAATTATAGAATATCACAAAAATTTTCAGAGAAGATAACTATTAAAAACCAGAATGAATTAGAAAATATAAAAAAAAGTTCTTCACCAGTTATTTTTATTTCAGGACACTTTAATAATTTTGAACTTATGGCAATGCATATTGAAAAATCTGGAATAAACTTAGCGGCTATTTACAGGCCTTTAAATAATTTTTTTTTAAACCCACTAATGGAACAAATAAGAAAACGCTACATTTGTAAAAAGCAAGTTAAAAAAGGAATTTCTGGAACAAAAGAACTTTTAAAATTTTTTAAAGATGGGACTTCTATTGCTTTAATGATCGATCAAAGAGTTTCAGAAGGAATTTATTCTAAATTTTTTAATGAAGATGCTCTGACGACAACTATTCCTGCCCAATTCGTAAAAAAATTTAAAGCCAAGATAGTTCCAATTTATATTGAAAGAGACCTGGACAATAAGTTTATAATTGAAATCAATAAAAGTATTGAGTTTTCAGATAATGAGACGTTAGAAACAATTACTTTAAAATTAAATAAGATTTTAGAAAAGATGATTTTAAAAAATCCTGATCAATGGATTTGGACACATAATAGATGGAAAAATTAATCTTTTTTTTCTCTTTGAATTGATGCTTCAACATATGAAAAATATGCTTCTTGTAAATCTACATTCCAATAAGTTAACTTGTCCAAAGGGATTTTTTTTCCAGAAATGGCACAAATTACATAATCACCTTCCTCAAGAATTTGATAATTGTTTGGTAAGTATTTTATTTTTGCTAATTTTTTAAACATTTTTAGTTTATATATTCTTATATGAAAGTTGCAGTAATAGGAAGTGGAGGAAGAGAACATGCGATTTGTTTGTCTTTAAAAAAATCACTAAAAGTAAAAAAAATTTACTGTATACCTGGAAACGCCGGTACAGATTTAATTGCAGAAAATGTTGATATTGAAATTAACAATCTAATAAAACTAAAAGATTATATTTTAATTAATAAAATTGATTTAGTTATTATTGGACCTGAAAAACCTCTCGTTGAGGGTATAGTCGACTACCTTGAGGAATTTAATATTAAGGTGTTCGGTCCAAACAGAATAGCATCACAATTAGAGGGTTCTAAGATTTTTACAAAAAGGTTATGTGAAAAATATAAGATCCCCACTGCAAATTTTGGGATCTTTAAATCAATCAGTGATGCAAAAAAATTTTTAAAAAAATGTAAATATCCTATTGTAGTAAAAGCTGATGGATTAGCTGCTGGAAAAGGTGTTTATATTTGTCAAGATAAAGATCAGTCGATTGATGCTGTTAAAGAAATATTTGAGGGTAAATTTGGTTTAGCAAATGAGATTTTGATAGAAGAATTTCTTGATGGTGAAGAAATGAGTTTCTTTATAATTTCTGATGGAATAACTTTTAAAACTTTTGGAACTGCTCAAGATCATAAAAGAGTATTTGAAGGAGATAAAGGGAAAAATACCGGTGGTATGGGAGCATACTCACCATCAAGACTTGAAAGTAAAGAATTAAATAAAAAAATTTTAAAAAAAATAATTAAACCCACTTTAAAAGGATTACAAAACCTAAATACTAATTTTGTGGGATTTCTTTATGCAGGATTAATGATAGTAAAAAAGGAACCATTCCTAATTGAGTATAATGTGAGAATGGGTGACCCAGAATGTCAAACCATTCTACCAAAATTAAATACAGATTTTTATGAAATTATTTATAGTTGTGTAAATAAAAATTTAGATTCCTTAAAGATTGAATGGAATACAAATAAAAGCCTTTGTGTAGTTCTTTGTTCTAAAGGTTATCCTGAAAAGTATACAAATAATTTAGAGATAAAAAATCTAAACTTGATTTCTTTAAATAGTAACGAATTTATTTTCCATGCTGGTACAAAATTGAATAAATCAAAAATTTTTTCAAATGGAGGAAGAGTTTTAAATTTTGTAGTTATATCAAATGAGTTTAAAAAAAGTAGAGAGAAAGCAATTGAAATTATTAAAAAGATAAATTGGACTAATGGATTTTTTAGAAAAGATATTGGTTTTAAAGTAATTGATCAATGAGAGTAATAAGCGGTGTTCTAAAAGGAAAAAAGATATCTATTCCTATTGATAATAAAACAAGGCCCCTTCGTGATCTTGTAAAAGAATCTATTTTTAATCTCATTATTCATTCAAATAAATTTAATTTTGAATTAAATAATTCTAATATACTTGATTTATTTTCTGGAACTGGATCATTTGGTATTGAATGTTTATCAAGGAATGCGAAAAAAGTTACTTTTATCGAAAATTACAATTCAGTATTAAAAATTTTAAAAAAGAATATCGAATCTTTAGGTATTAAGGATAAAACAGAAATTATTGAAAAAGATTGCTTTAATTTTTTTAAGTCAAAAAAAAAATTTGACAACAAGTTTAATCTTGTTTTCATAGATCCACCATATCACGAAGATAAAATTAATCTCATAATAAATGAAATTAAAGAAAGAAAAGTTTTAGATGAAAAAGGTATTATAATTATTCATAGGCATAAAAATGATAATATAAATATTTCGAATAAATTAAAAATTTTAGATGAAAGAAATTATGGTATATCGAAAATAATTATTGGAAATTAAATACTTATTAAAAATTTTTTTGTTTCTTTTTTTATTAATTCAACTGCTGGCTGATCATACGGATTAATATTAAGAGCTTTTCCTAATAAAATTGTTTCCAAAATAAAAAAGACAAATAATTCTCCTAAAGTTTCTTCATTTTTTTTCTTAACAAAAAAACTTCTGAAAGGAATATTCATAGTTTTAAAAACGTTTTGCGTTGCTTCAAACTGAGATTGTTTAACTTTATCCAAAGTTTTATTTTTTAGATAGAAGTGAGTTTTAAGAAGTTTGTTATTATTTATTTTTTTATGGTGATCATCTTTAACGAAAAAAAAAGTATAAAAGTTTTTTCTAGCACCATCGAGATATAATTGCATCAAAGAGTGATTGTCTTTTGGCATTCTAGAAATAATTGGAAAAATGCCTTGCCCTTTTTTTCCTAGACTTTCAGCAACGAGTTGTTGATACCAATAAAATAAATCTGATGAATTGTCATCATAATTCAAAATAACTGAATTGAATTTCTTTTTTTTAATCAAATATAATATATTTGATACATTTTGAACCAAGCAATTAATATATTTTTTATTTTTAATTAGTGAATTAAACTTTCTAAATTTGTTTACTTTCAAGCCCATCAATTCTGCGGGTAACATTCCGACCTCAGATAAAACAGAATATCTACCTCCTATATAATTATTATGATGAATTATTTCAGATTTTAATTGATTTGCAAATTTCATTAAATAACTATCTTTAGACTCTGTTATAAAAATATTCTTATCATTTTTATTTATTAGAAAATTTGAATTAGATATCGTTTCTAAGGTATTACCTGATTTTGAAATAATTAAATTAAGTTTTTTATTTTTTAGTCTTGAGTTATCAAATTGAAAAGTATCTATAAAATAAAAATTTTTTTTAATCTTATTTTTGAAAAAATTATAAATTGATTTTGATCCTAATAATGAACCACCCATCCCAATTAAAGTTATTTCTTTAAAATTTTTAAATTTTTGAATTAATTTTCTACTGTAAGAATTTGGATAAGTACTTTTCAATGAATTCAATATTTCATTTTCTTCCTTTAAAAGATTTTTTAACAAGATGGATATTTTTGATTTTGATTTTTTAAACAAAAAATCTTTAAAATTTATATTTTTAGTTATCATCAAGTTTATTTAATTTTTTCTAAAACTGACTTTTCTAAAGACGAAGGACTTGAATTTTTTATGGTTTCATTTATTTTTATTTCTTCATTGTTAAGTGTTACTTGAACTTCATTGGTTTTTTCACTTACTTCCATTTTAATTTCCTCACTCGGCAAAGGTAGTTCACCGTAGTTTGGTGGTAAAACTAAGGGACTTTTTTTTTCTACTAAAAATTCATCGGAATTATTATTTTTTTTTAAAGTTAATGCATCTTCCATTGATTGACATGCACTTAAAAAATAAAATAAGACAAATAATAAAAAAAAATTTTTCATATGTTTTTTTTAGAAAATATTTCTAAATATATTAATAAAATTATTCCAAAAGTAATGAATATATCAGCAACATTAAATATAAACCAATGAAAATTATTAAAATGTATGTCTATAAAATCTGGAACTGAGGAATAATACAATCTATCAAAAATATTACCAATCGAACCACCAAATACCATGATAAAAGCCAATTTTTCCATTTTTTCAGTTCTACTTACCATCCAGAGTACAACTAATGTGATTAACACTATTAAAGAAGTAAGAATATTATAATAAATCTGTTTTTCAAAAGAAAAAAGTCCAAATGCTATTCCATCATTCCAAATTAAGTTAAAATTTAAAAATGAAGTTACAAAGATATTCAGTTCACCAAAAGCTCCAGCAGAATTAATTATTAAAATTTTACTTATCCTATCAATTGAGAAAATTGTGAGTATAAAAATAAAATTCCAAATATTTTTTTTGAGCATTACTCTTTAATTTTTATGTCTTATGCAAGGTTCTTTACTTATCTTCCAGCATGTAGGACATTTATTTCCCTCAGCTTTTTTTGTCATAACTTTTACTTCCTCAGAATTATTATCAATTATTTCAACAGATGAAGTAATACACAATTCTGATAAATCAATTCCATCGATTTTTTTGATATTATTTTGATTCATTTCAACGACTAAGGAAGCCTCTAAACTAGATCCAATTTCCTTATTGGCTCTTTTTTCCTCAATACTTAAATTACAAATATCTCTTATCTTTAATAATTGAGACCATTTGTTGTTCAATTCAAAATTTTCAAAATTTTTAGGAAAATCTAAAAATTTTTCTAAATGAATACTTTTGTTGTTTTTTAATAATAATTGATAAATCTCTTCAGTTGTAAATGATAATATTGGTGCAAACCACTTTAATAATGAGTCCAAAATGATATTTAATAGAAGAAGAGTTGATTTTCTTTTTTTTGAATCTTTTGGATCACAATACAAACAATCTTTTCTAATATCAAAATAAAAAGATGATAAATCTACAGTACAAAAATTTAGCAATTCTTTATAAAGATTATGAAAATCATAATTTTTAAAATATTTTTTAAAATTTAGGTTCAATTGATAGATTTTGTGAAGCATATACTGCTCTAATTCTGGTAATTCTTGAATATTTATTTTTTCAAAATTTATATTTTTATAATGATCATTTAAATTACCAAGTAGATATCTAAAAGTATTTCTTATCTTTCTATATGAGTCAGAATGTTGATCTAATATTGAATAATCTATTCTTAAATCCTCTGCATAATTTGAGGATGCTACCCAAATCCTTAGAATATCTGCACCATATTTTTTTAAAATATCTTCAGGGGCGATTACGTTTCCTAATGACTTTGACATTTTCAGTCCTTTTCCATCAACTACAAAACCATGTGAAAGGATTGACTCGAAAGGAGCTCGTCCTCTTGTACCACAAGATTCTAGTAAAGAGGAATGAAACCATCCCCTATGTTGATCAGAGCCTTCAAGATACATTGATGCAGGCCACTTTAAGTCTTCTCTTTTTTCTAGTACAAAGGAATGAGTAGAACCACTATCGAACCAAACTTCAACAATATCACTCAATTTATCAAAATCTTCAGCTTTGTATTTCTTTCCTAAAAATTTTTGAGGATTATCAGAAAACCAACAATCTGAACCTTCTTTTTCATAAATTTTTGCTATGTTTTCAAAAACTTCTTCATCTACCAAAATTTCAGTTGTCTTTTTATTCACAAATATTGGTAATGGAACCCCCCAAACCCTTTGCCTTGATACACACCAATCAGGCCTTGTCTCAATCATTGATTTTAATCTTTCTTTGCCTTTGTTTGGGTAAAAGGCTGTTACGTCAATTGCTTTTAGTGCTTTTTCTCTTAATTTATGACTTTCCATAGAAATAAACCATTGAGGTGTTGCTCTATGAACCAATGGTGCCTTAGATCTCCATGAATGAGGATAAGAATGAATTAACTCACCATTAGATAAAAGATTTTTTTGTTCCTTAAGTTTTTCAATAACTATTGTATTTGCCTTAAAAATATGGATACCCTCAAATAGAGGAACATTAGCTGTATACCTGCCATCTCCATCTACAGTCTCTATAGCTTGAATTCCATTATTCAAACAAAGATTAAAATCATCAGGTCCATGACTTGGTGCACAATGAACAATGCCTGTACCTTGTTCGGTCGTAACAAACCCAGCTTCTAACATTGGAATCTCAATATCATACCCAATATTAAAAAATGGATGTTTACAAATCGTTCCCTTGAAGTCTTTCCCTTCAAATTTTTTGAGATTTTTAAATTTTTGAATTTTGCAATCTTTAATTACTGAATCTAATAAATCTTCTGCAATTATGATATTTCTATTATAATGTTCACCTTCATCTAAAATCCTAATTAATAAATAATTTAAACTTTTATTGTAGGCCAAAGCTTTATTTGCAGGTATCGTCCAAGGAGTAGTAGTCCAAATGATAACACTACTATTATTAAGCTCTTTGATGTTTGATGATCTAACAGAAAAGGATACATAAATTGTATCTGATTTATGATCTTGATACTCGACTTCAGCATCTGCTAATGCTGTTTTTTCAACTGTCGACCATAATACCGGCTTAAAACCTCTATATAAGCTTCCTTCTTTTAAAAATTTTCCAAGTTCTCTTACGATTTGTGCTTCTGCATCATAACTCATTGTTGAATAGTAATTCTCCCAATCACCGACTACACCTAATCTTTTGAATTGATTTTTATGAATTTCGATCCATTTTTCTGCAAAGGCTCTACACTCTTTTCTAAATTCAACAACAGGTACTTCATTCTTATTTCTTTTATTCTTTTTATATTGTTCCTCAATCTTCCATTCGATTGGTAAACCGTGACAATCCCAACCTGGTACATATACGGAGTCTTTCCCATCCATTTGGTGAAATTTTACGATTATATCTTTTAATATTTTATTTAAAGCTGTTCCCATATGAATGTTACCGTTGGCATATGGCGGTCCATCATGTAGAACAAATTTTTCCTCTCCTTTTCTAGATTTTCTTAATTCACTATAAAGATTAATTTTTTCCCAAAATTTTAAAATTTCTGGCTCACGGGTTGGTAAGTTTGCCTTCATAGAAAAAACTGTTTTTGGTAAGTTTATTTGTGATTTACTCATTTAATTTTTTTTGCTTTTAAAAGATCAATTTTGACCTGTTTTTTTAACTGTTCAATATTTTTGAATTTTTTTTCTGCTCTTATAAATTTCATAAAATCTACTGTTAAATACTTATTATATATATTTCTGGAAAAATTAAATAAGTGAACTTCTAATAATATATTTTTTTGTTTAAATGTTGGCCGATATCCTAAATTAGCTATCCCTTTAATATATTTGCTGTTATTTTGTATTTTTACTTTGACTGCATACACTCCGGGTTTGGCTATTACATAGTCAGTGATATCAATATTTGCTGTAGGAAAACCAAATTTTTTTCCTAATTGTCTTCCCTTTTGAACCTTGCCTACTATAGACCAATTTCTTTTTAATAGTCTATTTGCTTTTTCTATTTTTCCATTCTGTAAAAGTTTTCTAATAAGAGTTGATGATATCACTTTTTTTCTCATCAACAAAGGCTGGGGATTAATTATTTTATAATTACAAATTTTTTGATTATCTAATAATTGTTTTACATTACCTTCTCTTTTATTTCCAAATCTAAAATTATTACTTACAAAAATATACTTTGCACTAAGTTTTTTATTCAAAATATTTTTAATAAATTTAATTGATTTTATTTTAGAGAAAACCCTATCAAATTTTTTAATGATGATGAAATCAACACCAAGTTTTTTGAGTAAAAAAATTTTTTGTTTTTTGTTTGAAATTCTAAAATTTCTTAAATCTTTATTAAAAAACATTTTTGGCATTGGTTCAAAAGTAAAGACCCCTATCTTTGTCCTATGTTTTTTTTTATACTTGTTTGCTAACGAAAAAAGTTTTTGATGTCCTGAATGGAGTCCATCAAAATTTCCAATTAGTATTATAGAATTTTTATGATTTTCTTTTATATTAAAATTCTTGTATTCTTTTATTGATTTTACCATTTGAGTTCTGATTGAATATAATTACATATTGTTTCATAAGATTTAGCTGTTTGCTCAATTCCTTTTTCTTTGATTTCATTTTTGTGTATACCATTTGAAATTATTAAAGAGTCAAAATTTAAAAGATTGGCACCTTTAATATCTGTATTTAAATTATCTCCAATCGAAAGTACTTTTTTATTTTTATTATTTATTGACTGATTGTAAACTTCAGGATAAGGCTTTCCAAAATAAGTAACTTTTCCTCCCATCTTCTCAAAAACCATTGCGATGGATCCCGCACAGAATTCCCTTACATTTCCCCTGTCAACAATTAAATCTGGGTTAGTGCAAATCATTTCTTTATCAATATATTTTTCGAGTAAATCTTTATAGTAAGTTAATTCTTTGTTGTAGTTGTCGTATAATCCTGTGCAAAGAATATATTCACTTTCTGCAATTTTTTCAGATTTATTTTTTTCAAATTCTCTGAATAAATCAAAATCTCGAGGAGGACCAACGTGAAAAAAAACGTCATCTAAATGATTTTTATTCAAATAGTTTAAGGCTGCTTCTCCTGAGGTATAAACATGTTCTCTAATTTCTTTTTCCATACCTAGTTTCTCTAAAAAAATTCTTACAGTGCTGTTTGGTCTTGGAGCATTAGTTAGTAGTACATACTCCTTATTTTTCCTCGTAATTTCTTTTAATGTAAAAATAGCTTTTTCAAAAAGAACTATCCCATTATGAACAACTCCCCATAAATCAATATAAAATAATTGATAATTGTCTACAATTGAACTTAAGCCCTCTTTATCTAAATTTTTGGTCATTAATTTAATCTATAACCCATAAAATCCTTAAATTCTTATATTTTTTAACAAACTTATTTTTAAGTATATCTTGAAATAGCAAGGTCAATCTCTATATGAAGCTAATATTTATAAAGGAGAATTTATGAAATTTAGACCCTTACACGATCGTGTATTGATAGAAGTTTTGGATAGTAGCGAAAAAACTGCTGGTGGAATAATCATTCCAGATACAGCCCAGGAAAAACCACAAGAAGGAAAAGTTGTTGCAATTGGTGGTGGCGCAAAAACTGAAGATGGAAAAGTTATTCCAATGGATGTTAAAGTTGGTGATAAAGTTTTATTTGGGAAATGGTCAGGAACTGAGGTTAAAATTGATGGAAAAGAATACAGTATAATGAAAGAGTCAGACATTATGGGTATTTCAAGTAAGTAATTTAATTTAAAAGGAGAAATAAAATGGCAAAAGTTGTTAAATTTGATGCTGAAGCTAGATCAGCTATGATCAGAGGTGTAAATATTTTAGCAGATACTGTTAAAGTAACATTGGGACCTAAAGGAAGAAATGTAGTGATGGATAAATCATATGGTGCTCCAAGAATTACCAAAGATGGTGTTTCAGTAGCTAAAGAAATAGATTTAGAAGACAAGTTTGAAAACATGGGTGCACAAATGGTTAAGGAAGTTGCTAGCAAGACTAATGATGAAGCTGGTGATGGAACAACAACTGCAACTATTTTGGCGCAAGCTATAGTAAGAGAAGGTGTAAAATATGTTACTGCAGGAATGAACCCTATGGATGTTAAAAGAGGGATTGATGCAGCAGTTGATGTTGTAAAACAAAATCTGGTTTCTTCCGCAAAAAAAGTAAAAGACAGCGATGAGATTGCACAAGTTGGTACTATTTCAGCAAATGGAGATAAAGAAATCGGAAGTATGATTGCTAAAGCAATGCAAAAAGTAGGTAATGAGGGTGTAATAACTGTTGAAGAAAATAAAGGTATTGAAACCGAGTTAGATGTAGTTGAGGGTATGCAGTTTGATAGAGGTTATTTATCACCATATTTTATTACTAACAGCGATAAAATGACTACAGAGTTAGATAACCCTTTTATTCTTTTACATGAAAAAAAATTGACAAACCTACAACCAATGGTTCCTCTTTTAGAAGCAGTTGTTCAAGCTGGAAG
>CETM01000341.1_pt1 | contig 17512 bp, 17 predicted proteins | sample 361451 | NCBI WGS metagenome assembly CETM01 (sample SAMEA2622690, study PRJEB7988) | marine metagenome | isolation source: saline water (ENVO:00002010), including
GCGCATGCGTATGGGACGCAGACAGCAACCCAGCATGCTCCGGAGGTAGTGATCCTGATATAAATGGCGATGGAAAAATTGTCATAGGTATTGCTAGTCCAGGAGATACTAATGATGGTGGTTTTTATCAGAGTTTTGTAGACGGGGCAAAGGCATTTGCTGCTGAACAAGGTTGGGAAGTAATAGTTTCTGACTTTATTAATCCATCAGATTCGACTATGGCACTAGCTGATTTAGCACGTCAAGATGTCGATTTCTTGGCTGTAGGTGCAACGGAATTACAGGATGGTTTAGATGAGATTTCTTCGGATCCAGAATTCGAAGACATACTCTTCTACCTAAATTCAAGTCTTGCTGTGGAGAACCCAAACTATGGACAATCTAGTGATAGTTATTTTGAAATACATTGGGTTGCAGGTGTAATGGCTGCACAAGTTTTGAATAGAACCGGTGCAAAGAAAGCAGGATATATAGGTGGACCAGAATTAGCTTTCTCGACCATCGCTCATCAATCCATGGAAGCAGGTCTGAAGTCAGTGATACCTGATGCAGAACTTGTAGTCGTTCACACGGGTGACTTTAATGACGCGGCACTCGCGATAGAAGCGGCACAAGGAATGCTTGCTCAAGATGTAAATGTAATTTACGCATTCTTGGGTGGCGCTATGTTTCCTGCTGGTGGAGTAATTTCCGGTGCAGGTGGGGTTGCATTTTCTGCTTCCAGTTGGACTTGTTTTCCAGGTTCACCATTTGGTGGTTCTGTTTTATTCCCTCCAGGTGATTATCTAGCCGCAAATCTGAGAGATTTAGCAGATGGGAATTTTAAGGAAGGCGAAATCCGTCGCTTTAAAGTTGGCATCGACCGAGAGGTTGGGGTTGCTTTGTGCGATGCGAGTGCAGAAGAGCAAGCTGCAATCGACTCTGTAGTAGAGCAAATTGGTTCTGGGGAGTTAATACCCGAAGAGCTTATTGGAGGCTAAATAAGCCAAAAATTAGTGGGCGGTTTGTTTCCGCTACATATTCGAAATTTGTTGGTGGGTGGCAATAGCCGCCCACCAACTTAATTTGAAGGGAAAGTTTTGGAAAGTAGAAGTTCAGATAATGTTTTATCTCTTAGTTCGATAACCAAGAGATTTGGAGACATTGTTGCTTGTAACGAAGTAGATTTCAATGTGCCTGCAGGCACAATTGTTGGTTTACTTGGTCAAAATGGTGCTGGTAAGTCAACTTTAATGAATATTGTAATTGGCTTATATCAACCTGACGAGGGCTCTGTCTACGTCCAAGGCACTGAAGTGAAAATACGAAGCCCCAAGCATGCAGCTGAGCTTGGCGTTTCTATGGTTCATCAGCACTTCAGTGTAATAGAAGCACTTTCTGTCTGGGAGAGTGTTTGTTTGGGTGACAAAAGTACTTATGATCCAGATTCGGTAAAGGATGAGTTATTTGTTTTAGCCGAAAAATACGGATTAGAAGTTGATCCCAATAGCCGTATTTCTGAGTTGACCCCAGGTCAACGACAGAGAGTTGAAATTCTTAAATGTTTGCGTAGAGATCCTAAAGTTTTAGTTTTAGATGAACCTACTTCAGTTTTAACCGATGAAGAATCAGCAAAATTATTTGATGTGGTTCAACGGGTTGTTGAGGATGAGGGTCGTGCTGCGGTATTAATCAGTCATAAATTAGATGAAATTCTTTACGCAACTCAGCATGTAGTTATCATGAGAGATGGTCGGGTTATTGAGAGAATAGCGACGGAAGATGCCGAAGCGGGTTTTCTTGCTGAGGCAATGGTTGGAAGAAAAGTATCTCTGAGATCTAGTGGATCTGCTTTTGGTCTTACTGAGAAAGAAGATTTTAAACTAGATGTACCGGATATTGAGAATACTAAATCTTCTTCTTTGGTTTTAAGAGTAGAAAATTCAAGTTGTGTGGACGACCGCGGTAGAAGATTAGAAGCATTTAATTTGGATGCTTTTGCAGGAGAGATTGTCGGTGTCACTGGCGCGGAAGGTAATGGTCAGTCCTTATTGGCGGATGTTCTCTCAAGTCTCGTTCCGTTAGATGCAGGATCGATAAGTGTTGATGGTAAACAGATTTCCACAGGTGTTTCTGGAGCTATGAGTGAAGCTGGGATAGCAGTCATTCCGGAAGATAGACACCACTCTGGTTGTGCTCTTGAGTTGACTGTTGCCGAGAATTTGATAGTTAATAGAGCTAAACAGTTGTCTCGATGGGGCATCATCAGAAAAGAAACTCGCGACCGTTTCGTTAATGATTTGATCAAAAAATATGATGTCAAGGCTTCATCTGTAGAGCAAATTTTTGGAAATTTATCAGGTGGAAACCAACAAAAATGTGTAGTTGCTCGTGAATTGTCTGCTAGCCCAAAGATTCTTGTTGCAGTTCAACCCACTAGAGGTCTTGATGTAGGTGCTATCGAGTTCATGATTGAACAAATCAAGTCAGCTGCGGATAATGGTGTAGCGGTGGTTCTTATTTCAACAGAAATTGGAGAAGTTCTTGAGTTGTCAGATCGTTTGATCGTTATGTATAGAGGTCGTAATCAATTGGAAATGGTTCGCAAAGATTTTGAGGTTGAAGCCATCGGAGCAGCGATGGCTGGTGAGTCGCGATGAAAATTTTTCTATTTTCAGAAAAAGATAGATCGGAAAATAACTTCTTCAAGTTGTTTGATTCAGCATATTTAAATGACACAAGAAAGTTATTGTTTGCATTTCTAGTTTTATTCTGTTTAGCCGGCGGTTTGTTCTTTTCTGGTCTTTTAGTTGCGGCGGTAGGTGGTTCCCCGACAAAGGTTTTGTCAAGTTTAATTGAAGGGAGTTTCCAAACTTCCGGAGCATTTGGTAGAACGTTAGTAGAAGCGGTTCCTTTGCTTTTAGTTTCCATTGGTGTAATAGTTTCGTTCCGGGCTGGTCACTACAACATAGGTACAGAAGGACAAGTAGCAATTGGAGCCCTCTTTTCGGCTGTTATAGCGCTACAAGTATCCGGACCTGAATGGTTTGTAATTGTCCTAGCAATTCTTGGGAGTTTTTTAGGTGGAGCTATTTGGTCTGGAATTGCTGTTGGAGCGTATTTGTGGAGAAGAGTGGATGTGATGATCAGCACTCTTCTGCTCACATTTATTGCTCCAAATGTAGTTTTGTTTGCAGTAAGCAAAGATTATTTGCTATTAGATACGACAAAGTCCAATACTCGACTGGCTTCTCAAAGTGAGCGTGTGCCTGTAGAGAAGAGGCTTCCTGAATTCGATGTATTTGGTCAAGAACTGCATTGGGGAGTTGTGGTAGCGGTAGTACTTTCACTTTTACTAACAGTTTTACTGGGAAAATCTGTTTGGGGTTTAAAAGTTCGTTTACTGGGCGCTAATTTCGTTACTGCTAAAAGGTTTGGAGTGACTCAAGGTAAAGAAGGCGCTACTGCATTGCTACTTTCGGGAGGCTTCTCAGGTCTTGCAGGGGGAATGATTGTCATGGGGAGTGCTTTCCGTTTACAGAGTCATATAGCCAATGACTTCGGATGGGACGGCCTACTTTCTGCACTCGTGTCGAGATTGAATGGCTATTTCGCGTTGTTGTCATCCATTTTTTTTGCTGCGTTAAGAACAGGGTCGAGTTTTTTAGCGGCCACAGGCGTTTCGCGCACTATTACTAGTGTCATACAAGGTTTGATGGTTATAGCTGCTTTAATGCCTGCAGCTTTGATTGTTGTTATAAGCCGGTCAGATTTCGGAAGGAAAAGATTTGGAAACCAGAAAAAAGGAGAGGATGAATGTTAGGGGATATAGAAACCGTTCTTGAGTCTTCGGTTCGATTGGGCCACATTTTCCTCTTTGCCGCTTTAGGAGAGTATGTCGCAGAGCGTGCAGGGACAATAAATATTTCTCTTGAGGGAATGCTATTAGCAGGAGCCTATGGGGGAGCCTTAGGTGCTTCTGAAACTGGATCTCCTGTATTTGGTATTTTCGCCGGAATCATTGCTGGTTTTCTAGTTGCTTATTTACAGGCACTTCTTTCGCATCGACTTAATATCGATCAATTTGTTGTCGGGATAGCTTTGACTGTTCTAGTAATTGGTTTAACAACTTTTTTATTTTTAGAAATAAAAATGATTCCAGGTCGTATACATGAGTTCGAAATTCCTTTACTTGTCGAAATTCCTTTGATAGGAAAAGCATTATTTGCACAAAGATGGCTTGGTTACGTAGCGTTTTTTCTGCCAGTTTTGATTTGGCGAATGGTCAACCATACACGCTGGGGTTTAGAAGTCAGATCTGTAGGTGAAGATCCGGCTGCGGCAAACGTAAATGGTATACCAGTTTTGAAAAGAAGACGTCAGTCAATATATGTGGCTGGCTTATGTGCAGGCCTTGCAGGGGCTTATCTTTCATTGGCTGTCACGGGTGCATTTTCGCAAAATATGTCTGCGGGTAAAGGAGTTGTTGCAATAGCTGCTGTTTTATTTGGAGGTTGGACATTGGTAGGAACGATATTCGGTTCTTTCCTATTCGGTTTCGCTGATGCATTGGGTCTTTCATTGCAAATTATTGGCCTCGATATTATCCCTGGACCGATTTTGGATTCGATGCCTTATTTATTGGCTCTTATAGGGCTTTTGACAATAGCTAATTTAAGTAGAAAGCCAGCTGCTTTAGCTTCAAAGTTCGATCCCTCTGGTGACAGTAGCTAAGAAAGGATAATTATGGATAAACAGGAAAGTTGGGTGAAATTCGACCCTTCAGAAAAATCTGCCGCTGATAGACAGTTTTTGCTATCTCAATTAGTCGTGCCGCGTCCTATAGCGATGATTTCAACTGTCGGTGAAGACGGAGTTCTAAACGTAGCGCCAATGAGCTATTTTCTGCCTATAACAGGAAGCCCAATGCTTGTAGGAGTGAGTATGGGTTTGCGCGAAGATGGAGAACAGAAACATACCTATCTAAATGCTTTACACACTGGTGATTTTGTAATCAATATCACTAGCGAAAATCTTTCAGAAAAAATTGAAATCGTTGCCTTGGAATCACCACATACAGCAGATGAGTATGAAATGGCTGGTTGGACTTCATGCCAATCTGAAATGGTTACTTCTCCTGGAATTTCTGAGGCTCGTGCAAGACTTGAATGCGAGATTAGAGAAATTGTTGAACTGGGAGAAGCTGGTGTTCCTTTCGGAGAGGTTCATCTTGTAGTGGCTGAGGTTGTTTGGGCAACTTATTCAGATTCAATTCTTAATGAGAGGGGTCGAATAGATCCAGCTTTATTAGAGCCTGTGGGACGTTTAGGTCTTCGCTCATTTATAAGTGCAGGAGAAAAAGGCGTTTTTTCGATTGAACGAGTTTCATGGGAAGAATATCTATCGACTAAAGATGATTAGTTAAAGGGTTGTTATGTGAATCAATCTAGAGTTTTAAAACCCACTTCTCTAAATGAGGCTATTTCTATCTTGAAGAAGTTCGGTGATGAGTCCAGAGTCATCGCGGGCGGTCAATCTTTGGTGCCATTGATATCGCTAGGTCTTGCTGATCCAAATTTTCTAGTTAGCTTAGAAAATTGTAGAGACTTAATTGAAGTAACTGCAGATGAGAATTTTATTGAAATTGGCGCGATGGTCACAGTCTCGCAAATTCTTAAATCAGATTTAATAAGAGATTCCTTGCCTGTGTTGCATTGCGCCGCAAAAAATGTTGCAACTCCTCATGTTAGAAATTTTGGAACTCTTGTCGGTAACGTGTGTCATGCAGATCCGAGTAGTGACGTAATCCCATCATTGTTGTGTTGTGATGCTCGTGTGCATCTAGTTTCGACTGAGCAAAGTCGAGTAATTAATTTGGATGATTATATAGAAGCTCCTTTCATGATCTCAATAAAAGAAGGAGAATTGGTAACTGCAGTTTCTGTTCCTCGCACTGAATCTAATGAATTGTTTTCATATAAGAAAGTAGCTAGGAGGGCTGGAGATCTCGGAATTGCAACTTGTGCGGTAATTCTTAAAGTAGACAAAAAGTTATTGACTGATGTGAAAATTTCTTTGGGAGGTTATGTCCAAAGGGCGACCAGACTGAGAAATATCGAGAAAAAATTAATAAATCTTTCAGTTGATGATTTTCATCTTCGAATTAATGAAACAAAGATCATCGACGAAGTAAATCAAATACTTCTCCCTGCAGGCGGGTTGAGTGGTGATTATCTTTCTGAAACTTTTGACAGATTGGTTCGTTCTACATTAGAGAGTGCATTAAATGGAAACTGAAAAAGTAGAAGTCTCGTTAAGCGTAAATGGGTCTTTAAGAACGATTACTTGCAAGCAATTCAGTACTTTGCTTGATGTTATTAGAGAAGACCTTGGTTTATTAGGAACTAAGTATGGTTGTGGGATTGGGTATTGCGGAGCTTGCACAGTGCTCGTAGATGATAGCCCAGCACATTCTTGTTGTTTACTGGTTGAGTCAGTAAAAGAAAAGGAAATAACAACAGTTGAGAATGCAGAGAATGATCGCGTTTTACAAAAAATACAGGATCATTTTTTAAAAGAAGGAGCAATCCAATGTGGGTATTGCATACCGGGAATTGTAATGACTGTAAGAGGATTGTTGGAGGAGTCCAACGAGGAAGTCACTGAAGAGTTATTACGGGAATATCTGAATGGCAATATTTGTAGATGCAGTGGGTATGCGAGCATAGTGAGAGCAAGCCTAGAGGCATGTCGCAATGAGTAAAATTTCACAGCAGGACCGTTTATTAGGTAAATCTTTAGAGAGGTCTGACGGTCGAAGTAAAGCAGAAGGGAAAGCTCTTTATTTACGTGACATGGTTCTGCCGGATTTAACTTTTGCCGCTGTAATAAGGTCTTCAGTGCCAAGGGCGAGAGTTAAAGAGATTGACAAATTGTCTGCTTTGCAGATTTCAGGAGTAATTGATGTAATTACCGCAGAAGACGTAGAAGAATTTCATCCTGTAAGTATTTTCCCAAATTCGCCTAAAATACAAAGAATTCTGACTCACACTCCACAGTTTGTTGGAGATGCTGTTGGTGCAGTTGTTGCAGAGTCTTTTGAATTGGCAAGAAAAGTAGCGGATGAAATTGAAATTGAATTTGATGAACTTTCTAGTTGTTTGACGATTGAAGAATCTTTGTTAAATGAAGTAGTAATTCACGAATCGATGTCGGACAATCTCGCAGGTCCTGTCATTAATCATTCAAATGGGAATTTTGAGGACACTATAGAAAAGTGTACTTATGTTTTTGAAGGAGAGTATGAAACACAGCGACAATGCGCTCAAACAATTGAAGCGATGGCATGTGTTTGCGATTGGAGCGATCAAAATCTTTTGCGTGTTTGGACACACTTAGATTCGATGTTTCATTTTCGAGATTCTTTAGCTGAAATTCTTGGTCTTGATGCGGATTCAGTTGTGGTGGAGCCTCCTGAGGCGCTTGGTGCGACATTTGGACTAAAAAACAGCATTATTGCTTCGTTAGAACCATTGTGTGCTGTTTTATCAAGAAGAGTTGGTAGACCAGTTAAATTGCAATTAACTCCTGAGGAGTCAATTTTTACGACTGTAAGTCGACATCCTTCAAAGATAAGACTTATCACAGGTTTGGACGAAGAGAAGAAAATTGTAGCCAGAAAAGCAGAAGTTCTTCTAGATTCAGGCGCTTATGGTTGGGGTTACGTAGTTGCATTAAGCATGTTAGGTAAGTGGGTGTGTCTCTATCCCTGTGAGCATCTTGAGTTTGCAGCCACCTCTGTTTATACGAATCACATTTCTGGTGGTGCTTATAGGGCAGTTGGAACGGCTCAGATACATTTTGCGATGGAGTCACAAATTGATGAAATTTGCAAAGAGCTTAATCTTGATCCTCTGTCTTTTCGTTTGGTCAATGCCGCAAAAGTAGGAGACAAATTACCTATGGGAACCCAGATTAGGTCTTGGGGATTAAAAGAATGTCTAGAAGAAGGTGCGGAAATATTTAAATGGGATGAGAGAAAAAGGCGTAGACCCAAAATTTTGAGTAATTTCGAAACACTACGTGGTACAGGCATGGCGATAGGGATGCATCATGCTGGACTTACAGGTTTGATACCAAACCCAGAAGGTTCAAAGTGTGAAGCGCTTATAGCTGAAGATGGCAAATTCGAGTTTCGTGTAGGTGTTGTAGAAAAAGGTCAAGGTTCAGTCACCACCCTAGAGATAGTTGCAGCAGAAGTTCTTGCTGTGGATATTGAACAGGTAAAAATTGTCAATTTGGGCACTTCAGCCGTTCCTTTTGATTACAGCGGTGCAGAAGCAAGTCGCACTACTTATGTGATTGGAAGAGCTGTTGCTGATGCAGCAGTAAAAATTAGAGAAATTTTAGATTCTTCTAAAAAAAGTCCTGTGGAGTTGGCTGGACATTCGGTAATAGGCGAGTTCGTACCCAGAGATAATGATCCACTTCCTGTAATTGGAGCACATTTTTGTGAAGTCGAAGTCGATTCTGTTTCAGGAGTTGTCTCTGTGGTTCGGTATGTAGCTGCTCAAGATGTTGGAAAAATTATTAATTTAAATGGTTGCCTGGGACAGGTTGAAGGGGGAATCCATCATGGATTGGGTTTTGCATTGCTTGAAGAACTTGAATATGAAGAAGGGTTTCCTATGAATCCAAATTTTATGGGTTATAAAGTGTTAATGGCTTCCGATATGCCGAAAATTGAGGTAGTGCTAGTGGAGAATTCAGATCCAGACGGGGGACCTTTTGGAGCAAAGGGTCTAGGAACGCCTGTGATGCCAGCAGTTGCACCTGCAGTCGCAAACGCAATAGCTGATGCTATTGGTGCGAGGATTTGTGAGTTGCCAATAACTCCTTACAAAGTAATGGAAGTTTTGGTCAAAGAAATATAGAAGGATTCAAATAATAAGGAGGCATGAATGAAGGCAGTTTTATATCACGAACCAGGAGGACCTGAGGTTCTTAAATTTGAAGAAGTTGAGGATCCGGTTCCTGGGAAAGGTGATGTTGTAGTCGAGGTGGCTGCTACTTCTTTGAATCGTTTAGATGTTTTGCAAAGAAACGGTTGGTTTCAGATGCCGGGCTTTGTTTATCCTCATATTTCTGGAATGGACATTGCTGGAACTGTGATTGAAATAGGCGAAGATGTTTCGAATGTTCAATTAGGTGATCGGGTTGTAGTAGATCCATCTCTTGCAGGTGTTTCAGATGCTTCTTCTCTAGCAGGCAGAGGTGATTTATTTGGAGAGCTCGGGATTTTAGGAGCTAATGCTGATGGAGGGTATGCCGAAAAGTGTTTGGCTCCTGCTTCACACGTTTATTTGATTCCTGATGAAATTAGCTTTGAAGATGCTGCAACTTTTCCTACCTGCTATATGACTGCTTCGCATTCTTTATTCAAAGTTGGAAAGCTTAAAAAAGGTGAAACGGTAATTATCCACGCAGCAGGATCTGGGGTAGGAGTAGCCGCAATTCAGTTAGCTAAAAATGCTGGTGCCACTGTTTTAGCTACTGCTGGCACAGATGATAAGTGTGAACGTGCCATGCAACTTGGGGCTTCACATGTGATGAATAACCGAGAAGGCGATTTAGCTGCATGGGCCCGAGAGATCACTCAAGGCGAAGGAGTAAGGATGGTTATGGACTGTGTGGGTACAGCCTTGTTTGGCGCTTCACTCTTTGCTATTGGAGTGAAAGGAAGATTAGTAAATTGTGGTAATGCATCTGGAGATGAGGCAGTAATTCCATCTTTAGGTTATGTATTTCACTCAGGTATTTCTATACATGGTTCAGATCCCTATGAGCCTGAGGAATTCGGACCAGTTTGGGAAGAATTTTGTTCAGGCAATTATAAGACAGAGATTGATTCTATTTACCCGTTGAAGGATGCTGGCGAAGCCCAAGAAAAAATGTTGAGTGGTGCTTTCTTTGGGAAAATTCTTCTAACCCCATAATTATAATATGGCTGATAATCCTTATCCGGAGTTGAAGAAAACCCACACGATGGCTCGTAAAGGTCGTCCATGGACTGATTACAAGCCTCCACCTTCAGCTCCTGTTTGGGGAGTCATCGAAGGTTTGGGCTCCTATTATATTTTGCTAGCTGCTATCGAATTGAATGTTTTTGACACACTTCAGTCTCTTGGCCCTTCTCGAGTTGATGTTTTAGCTGAAAAACTTGGAGTTTCTGAAGCCCACTTGCAATCGCTTTTAGATTCTTTAGTGGCGCTTCAACTTTTGGATCAGTTCGTTGATATCTATGAACTTAATGACACATGCGAACGGTATTTAACTAGTGAAGGTGAAGCTTCAATGGCGGATTTAATTTCAGTTGCTCCGGGACCACATGATAATTGGAAAAATTTGGCCGAAACGATTATTAATGGTCGTCCCAGTTCCCCCATAGAGGAAGATCCAACATCTTTTTATGTCCCTCTTGTCGAGGGGACTTTTACGACGATGCTTAGAGCTGCTACTAGAACTGATCTAAAAATCCGTTACAGCAAAACCCCAGATTTGCATGTTTTGGATTTGGGGGCTGGTGGCGCTCCTTGGTCTATTGCTGTTTTGAAGGCATGTCCAGGAGCAACTGCTGTAATAAATGATTTTTCTGAAGTTTTAGAAGTAGCTAAACGTAAAACTACTGAAAGTGAAGTTTTTGAAAGATGTGAATTTCGAGCGGGAGACTTTCACGATGTAGAAGTTGAAGATAATTTCTACGACATGGTTTTTCTTGGTCATGTTTGTAGAACTGAGGGTGAGGAAGGCGCTAAAGGACTTATCGAGAGGGCATTTTCGGCTTTGAAGCCTGGAGGAAGGCTTCTTTTAGCTGATTATTTCATTGATTTGGAAAGAAAATTTAATCCCCATGGGGTTTTAATGGCAATGACGATGATGGCAAGTACGATGAACGGTTTCCAGATATCCAATGAACAAGTCACATCCTGGTTGCGAAACAGCGGATTTAAGGATTTGCGTTTGATCGAACCTATAGGTTTTCAATTTGTATACGTAGGAACGAAACCATTTGATATAGCAAAGGAGCAGAAATGAGAGAGCAAGTCGACACTTTAATGAAGGCATGGTATGTGGTTACCATGAATGAGACTAGAGACATCATAAAAGATGGAGCTGTTGCAATAAAAGACGGCTTAATCGTTGGGGTTGGCAAAAGAATTGATTTAGAAACTCAATTCGAGGCAAAAGAGGTTCTAGGAGGAGATCGTTTTGTACTTACACCAGGAATGGTAAATACGCATATACATATAACTGGTGAACCCCTAACTAGGGGTTACGTGCCAGATGATACACCTTTCGAAGAGAATGTTTTTGAATGGCTTTGTCCACTCTACGCAGTATATACCGCTGAAGAAGAACGTTTATCGGCTCAACTAGCTGCTGTTGAAATGCTGAAATCTGGAACTACTACCTTCTTGGAGGCGGGCACTTGTAGGTTTCTAGAAGAAATTTTTGATGGTCTTGAAGAGGTTGGTATTAGAGGTCGTCTCGGTCGTTGGATTTGGGATATGCCTCCGGAACCAGATGTGTATAAACAGAATACAGATGAGTCTATAGGTTTCTTGCAACATCAATTGGAAGAGTACAAAAGTGTGGCTAATGGACGATTAGGTGCATGGTCGACACTTGTCGGCCACACGACTTGTTCAGACCCTTTATGGAAAGCAGCGCGCCAGTTGGCTGATGAGCATGAAACAGGTATGAGTTTTCATATGTCTCCGGCAAAGTTAGATCCAGATTTTTTCATTTCTGAGTTTGGTCACAGGCCTATGGTCCATCTTGATGAGTTGGGGATATTAAATGACGATGTAGTGATGACTCACTGTGTACAGGTCGATGATCAAGAGATAGGTGTTATGGCAAAATCTGGTGTAAGTGTGTCACATTGTCCTACAACTGCTTTAAAGGTTAGTTATGGAGTGACTCAAATCGGGAAAATTCCTGAAATGAGAATGGCTGGAATAAATGTTGCAATTGGCACGGATGGAAATAATGCTTCAAACTATTCTGATTTGATGAGAGCAACTTATTTGGTTGCCGGTCTGTTCAAGGATAGCAGGCAAGATCCTCAGATGTTCCCAGCTGAAATCGCTTATGAGATGGCGACTTTAGGGGGAGCTAAAGCGATGCAAATGGAAGATCAAATTGGTTCTTTAGAGGATGGGAAAAAAGCTGACTTGGTTATGCATGATACTGATAGACCTGAATGGAGACCGTTATTGAATGTTATGAATCAGTTAGTTTGGTCTGCAGACGGCAGAGGGGTTCATACAGTTTTGGTTGATGGAAGAAAAGTTGTGGAGGCTGGGCGAATTACTGCTTTTGATGAAGAAAAATTTTATGCTCAATGTCAAGAGTCGGGAGAGAGAGTAGTCGAGAGGTCGGGGTTGCCTGATAAAGCAAAGTTTCCAATTTTGTAATTTCTACCAGTAGTGAAGGATTGTGTTTTTACATTGTGAAACGAGATCATATCTGTATTAATTGTGAGCAAAATTATCGTTATGAGCGCACTTATTTCGAAGGCGATTATGACATGGTTTGAAATATTTTTGCTTGCTTTTGGTGGTTTTGCAGCTGGCATTATCAACACAATGGCTGGGGGTGGATCTACCATCACGGTCCCTTTGTTAGTTTTTGCTGGAGTCCCAGGCACTCACGCGAATGGGTCAAATAGGGTTGGAATATTACCAGCTTGCATCGCTGCAATTGTTTCATTTCGCCGTTTGGGAGTTTCTGATTTTAGAGATTCAATAATAATTTTTTTCCCTGTTGCTGTTGGTTCTTTAATAGGTTCTTTGGCAATTAATCAGTTAGCAGACGATCAATTTGAACGTTTGTTTGGTTTATTGATCGTGCCAATAGTTATTCTCACTTTGGTGTCGCCTACTCCAAGAGAAGGTAAAGCTCCATGGAGTAGAGCTAAGATAATTGCAGTTTTTTATTTTGTCGGATTTTATGGGGGAGCTGTACAGGCAGGAGTCGGCTTGTTGATGATTTTGGCTCTTGCTCGCTCTGGCTACAACTTGATACGTGCGAATGGCATAAAAGTAATACTCAATGCATTTATCACACTTATTGCGTTCCCTGTTTTTATTTTTTCCGGAAAGATTTCTTGGGGTCCAGCTTTGGTCCTTGCTTCAGGTCTTACCATCGGAGGTTGGATAGGTGCAAAGTGGACGGTTAAAGGTGGTGAGAGGGTGGTGCGTTTGGTGATGGTTGTATCAGCCTTGGGTTTATCTGGGAAATTACTTGGTTTCTATGGATAGATTTTGTTTTAAATAGTCAAGATTGGGATCTCTATTTTTTAGAGAGAGCTTGGTATGTAGCGTAGACACCTTGATCAAAGGAAAATTCTAATGTATTTCCATCAGGGTCTTTAGCCATGAATATCCAACCAATAGGGGGCGGCATTTCAGTTAAAGGCATTACTAGTGATCCGATTTTTTCTATTTCCTTTTCAGCTTTTTTAAGTTCTTCAAGACTTGAAACTTCAATGCCAAAATGAGCGAAAGGTCCCAAAACAGTATTTGGTGCATCAGCGAAGGGATCTTTGTCGGGAAAGAACTGCGAGACAACTAAGACAAAAGGTGATTTTGGGTTGTCATCATGACCAAGCCATGCTGCAAATCCTGTTTCATCCTCACGGAAATGAACTAGAGATAGTGGCGTATTTGATGTGTACCAGTCGATTGTTGCTTGAATTTCTTTAACACGAAGAGCGACGTGGGTCCATCTAGCTTCCGGTGGGTGAATTTCGTAGTTGCTTTTTGACATTTTATTTAGCTTTATTGAAACCTATTCGATGGTCCAGCCATCAGGTATTCCCGCTTCACCAATTACTTGATGTGTGTCTTCGTCTACCTCGACTCCCTCAAGATGCTGCCAGAGATTTATTTGATTACCCCAAGGGTCAATAAAGGAAGCATTCGCACCGCCGAATTCAGTCCAAAAATGATTTCTCCATAAAATAGTTGCCCCAAGATTTTCTGCTGTATCTAAGATCCGGTCAAATGAATCATCATCGCTAACCATTATCCAAGCTCTTATGGATCTCCCTCCAGAGCTGAGTTCTGTAGGTTCGGAAGGTTCCGGATTTGGGTGTGGTCTTGCATTAGCCGCGTTGTAAATTCCCATGTGTAGATTTCCCGTCGGTCCTTGGCTTCCGTCATCCAACTTAAAGTTCTGACCGGGTACAATTCTGTTGAAAATTCCAGGTATACGTGTTTCTATCTCCCAATTAAACACTTTGCTGTAGAAATCAGTAGCTGCTTCCACATCATCAGTTGGAAAGTCAACAAAAACTAAAATATTTGGATAAGTCATATTTCTCCTTAGTGAATAAGCAATATGGTACCAAAAGGTCTGATTGTCTGACCACTTGGATTTCGAGTAAATTCAAAATATGCATCTTTCTGATTTATGTTTTGACTGTAAGGGATAGTTGATTCGTGCGAGGTTTATTTGTGTGCCCAGAAACAATTTTTCTGGTTGGATTTAATCGAACTCGTAAGTCAGCATTTAACAAGACCTGTAGGATAGAAGCGAAAAAAGAAAATAAAAGTCTTCGGGGTTGGGTGAAATTCCCTACCGGCGGTTAGTCGTTTAGATAAGCCCGCGAGCCCTGTTTTTGGAGCTGATCAGGTGAGAGTCCTGAGCCGACGGTAAAGTCCGGATGGGAGAAGGCACAATACATGACCGTTTGGGTCATGTATTGTTCTGTCTATCTCTGGATCCTTGAAGTAGAAAAGGTGCTGATGTTTACAGGGATAATTGAAGAAGTAGGTCAGATTTCTTCAATAGAGCCGTCTGGTGATGGTGAGAGAATCGAAGTTCTTGCGAATTTGGTTATAGAAGACACAGAAATAGGTTCTTCTATATCAATAGATGGATGCTGTCTGACGGTTGTTGATATGAGCAAAGATTCATTTGTGGTAGAAGCTGTTCCCGAAACTATTTCTAGAACTCGTTTAGACGCTGCAAAAAAGGGTGATCAAGTCAATATGGAAAGAGCCCTATCTGCGAGTGGCCGATTTGGAGGGCATATCGTTCAAGGTCATGTTGATGGGTTAGCGAAGATAGTTGAAATCGAAATTGAAAGTGATGATTCATGGAAAGTGAGTTTTACTTGTTCGAGTAAGTGGTTGGGACAGATTGTAGAAAAAGGCTCCATTACTTTAAATGGTGTTAGTTTGACTGTAGCCAGCACCCGTACCTCTTTAGAAGAAGATGAGCTCTGTTTTGAAATTGCTTTAATACCTCACACGATAGAAGTAACAACTTTTAAAAATCTAAAAGTGGGAGATTTGGTTAATTTAGAGGTGGATGTTATTGCTAGATATGTAGAAAGTTTGTTATTTAGTAGAGGCAACCTGTTTTCAAGGGAGTAGATCGAATGGGTTTTTCAACAATTGAACAAGCGCTGGAGGCATTTCAAAACGGTGAATTTCTTTTAGTGGTTGATGATGAGGACAGAGAGAATGAGGGCGATTTGATTATTGCTGCAGATGCGATAGATGAACAAAAGATGGCTTTCATGATTCGCTACACAAGTGGAGTGATTTGTGCTCCAATGACAGATGCACGAGCTGATTCTTTGAAACTTCCGCTTATGGTTTCAAACAATACTGAGTCAATGAGGACGGCTTTTACTGTGTCTGTTGATCTGATAGATGGGACAACGACCGGCATTTCGGCAGGAGATCGTTCAGCGACAGTTTCTGCTCTTGCAGATCTTTCTTGTGAAGCCGACGATTTTGCTCGCCCTGGTCACATTTTTCCTCTTAGGGCAAGACCAGGGGGTGTTTTAAAACGGGCGGGACACACAGAGGCTGCAGTTGATTTGTGTCAGATGGCCGGCAGATCTGAAGTAGGTGTTTTATGTGAGATCGTTAAAGATGATGGGAGTATGGCTCGTCTTCCTGATCTTCAAAAGTTTGCTTCGGAGAATGATTTATGCTTAATTTCAATAGCTGATCTGATTCGCTTTCGTCGAAGAAACGAAAAGTTGATTGAACATTTTGCCGAGGCCCGTATACCAACCCGCTATGGAGAGTTTACAGCTCATGCTTATAGGTCGGTTTTAGATGGAGTCGAGCATGTCGCGTATGTATTAGGGGATCTCGAAGATACTGAAAGCGTGTTAGTGAGAGTTCACTCAGAATGTTTAACGGGAGATTTGTTGGGTTCTCTGCGATGCGATTGCGGTTCTCAATTGGATGAGGCTATACGATTGATAGGTGCTGAAGGTGTTGGGGTTGTGGTGTATTTGCGGGGACATGAAGGCCGTGGTATTGGCATAGCTCATAAAATAAGAGCATATGGATTGCAAGACGAGGGACTAGATACTGTTGATGCAAATTTGGCACAAGGTTTGCCAATTGATTCGCGAGAGTATGGCGTTGGGGCACAAATATTGGCAGATTTAGGAATTTCTAAAATGAGACTTATGACCAACAATCCTGCAAAGTATGGAGGTCTGGAAGGCTATGGTCTTGAAATAATTGATCGTGTGCCACTTAGCACAATTCCAAATGAAGAAAATATAAGATATCTAGAAACTAAGAAGGAACGATTGGGACATTTTTTAGAGGATTCGTCGGTCGGGAAAGAAATTCAAAACAGGACGGTAAAGGGTTCAGACGATGAATGAATTGAATGCCGAATTAGATGGAAATGGATTAAAGATCGGTCTTGTTGCAGCGCGTTTCAATCATATTATTGTTGAACAATTGTTAAATGGAACTAGATCTCGGCTGCTTGGATTGGGGGTTTTGGAAGAGAATATAACTCTAGGTTGGGTAGCTGGTGCTTTCGAAGTCCCTCTTGCGGCAAAAGAAATGGCGAAAAAACTTTCTCTTGATGCAGTGATTTGTTTGGGTTGTGTAATTAGAGGAGATACTCCTCATTTTGATTATGTTGCGGGTCAATCAGCACACGGGGTGCTCCAAGTGGGTCTTGAAACAGGCATTCCCATGATTTATGGAATTTTGACCACGGAAAATGTCGAACAAGCTGTTGAGAGAGCTTCTGTGCATGCGGAAAATAAGGGTTCTGAATTTGCTGATTCAGCTGTGGAAATGATCCAGTTGTTACAAGAGATAAATAACAGAGAGTAAAAAATCTTGTGGATCTTTTATAACTCGCCGATAGTTTTAATAGAGCTAGTTTTCTAAGCTAAACCTAATTTGAGGAATATATGTCTAGTAGTACGCCTGTTAAGTCTGAGATGATTTCTGAGCACCAGCTGCATGAGAGCGATACTGGTTCTCCTGAAGTCCAGATTGCTTTGATGAGTGGAAAAATTAACCACCTTACTGAGCATTTGAAAGTTCATAAAAAGGACCATCACAGTAGAAGAGGTTTGTTGATGCTGGTTGGCCGAAGGCGGAGAATGCTTGATTATCTAGAAAAAAATGATGTTGAGCGTTACAGGTCGATTATCACAAAGTTAGGTTTACGTCGTTAAGGCGTTTGA
>CETM01014961.1_pt1 | contig 17510 bp, 15 predicted proteins | sample 361451 | NCBI WGS metagenome assembly CETM01 (sample SAMEA2622690, study PRJEB7988) | marine metagenome | isolation source: saline water (ENVO:00002010), including
CAGCAGAACCAGACTCCGGCTGATGACCTCGACAACTTACTCGACGCATTTGACGAAATCGATCTTTAACCCGGTTTCTCAAAGTCGCCTTTCCCACCTAACCATTTCGGAACACGCGTCACCTTACCTGCTTTTGTGAGGCAGCCAACCCGCGTTTTACCTCGAACAATTTCATCCTCACCGCGACGGATTACGTATTCATGAATAATCGCGGCCCCTTTAGTTGAAGCGACTTGGGTTTCCACCGTCAGTTCATCGTCGAAATAAGCTGGCTGGAAGTACGTAATTTCGGCCTTAGCAACGACCAGCATGAGCCCTGCCGCCTCGACATCCAGATAACTAATCCCCATGGCACGCAGGAATTCAATTCGTGCTTTCTCAAAATACGTCAGGTAGTTCCCATGATGCACGATCCCCTGAGCATCGGTTTCTTGATATCGCACTCGGATTGAAATCGTATGGCTTTGCACTTGGATTCCTTGGGCCTTTTTTGTACTTGGAATTCTTAGTTTTCTGATTATCGTGATAAAATAAATCTACTTAAAAGTGTACTTTCTGGCGACGGGGCTTCCATGAGTTTTGGCGAAGACGGTTTTACAGAATTATCAACGATGCGTGGACGGGATTATCCGGCGCTCACTCAATTTACGATTTTTCTGGAAAATCGTGTCGGACAACTCATGGAAGTGATACGGCGATTTGAGGGGAGCGACGTTCAAATACTTGCCCTTTCGATCAATGATTCCACAGAATGCGCCTTTGGCCGTTTCCTACTAAGTAACCCGGAAACCGGCCGAGAAGTGCTTGAACGCTCAGGTCTTCCGATGATCGAAAGCCAACTCATTGCATTGGAACTACCCGATACTCAACAACCGCTGTTAAACGTTTGTACTGCCCTGCTACAGGCCGAAATCAATATCACTCAGACATACCCTCTATTTTCACGTCCCCACGGAAGGCCCGTCGTGGCGCTCATGGTCGATAATATCGATTATGCTGTGGAAACACTGACGGATAAAGGATTTAACCTGATCACAGAAGACGATCTGCTATTTGATCAATAAGTACTTAAGTTAAACGTCAGAAACTATATTTCGCCTAATATCAGGCGAGATTTAAGCCGAAAATCATTAAAGTAGTATGTTCACCTACTTACCAAGCGATTGGACCAATGATGGCCGACGAAAATATCGAACTCGAATTAGAAGAACAACTTCGCGAAGACGCCAAGAAACGAACCGGTGAATGGGCAATTTGTTCGTTGCTTGTTTTCCTAGGTGTCGTTCTTGTTTTGGTGCTCTCCACGACGCTCAACGAGTATTACCATCTTGATAAAAGTAAACATATCGAGTTTGTTGAATTGATGACAAAGTTCTTTCAGTTCAATTACACCGATACTAATTTCCCGATTGACCTGGCAGCTATTGTCCTTCTGATTTCAATTATGAGCGCTTTTTGCGGACTTATTAGCTTAGTTGCCGACAAGAACAATCGAAATACCTGGTTAGTACGTGCCATTACATTAGGGCCGTTGCTGCCAATCTTTATGAGTGTTCTCATGATTCTGATCATTATCAATCGGACGGCCGACACAAGCATTATGCAAGATATCATCGGTGGCGGTGCAACACCTGCCGAAGGTGAGTGAACTAGTAGCACTATCTCTGCCTGATCTGCTACACTATTGCCTCGGACGTATTTTTATGACTCAGAGGTATCTTTATGGCTATTGATGTCATCTGTACCGGTTGCCACAAACGGTTTCAGGTAAGCGAGCAATTTGCCGGTCGAAAAGGGCCCTGTCCTGGCTGCAAAACGATTATTGAAATCCCAAAACTCGAAGACGTCGTCGTAGTTCATGAACGGGAACAGACTAAAACCGGTGCACCGGCCAAACTCGATTCTATTCGCAGACAACGAACAACGGTAAGTAAGCTTGAGCTGATAATTTCCGGAGCCACCTTAGTCGTTGGATTGGCCTTAGCCTTTGCTGCCAGATTTTCCATTAGCGAAACCGTGACTCAGCCCAGTGGTCTCATTAATCTTATCGCGGGACTGTCTCTGGGAGTAGCAACCTCGTGTCTAAGTTACGTCATCCTACGCAATCAGGATGCAGAAATAATTAACGACAAAAGCACGCTCTTCAAGGGAATTGGCGTCGGTCTCCTATACGGAGGTATTTGGCGTCTACAACACCTAATTATCGACAATGTATTGATGATGGACGGCACGGTGATCTTACCAGCGGTTATTATCCTGGCGTTGGCAACCGCAGCGATCGTTTCCTTCGCTCCAATGGCAGCCTTTGAGTTCGAATACAGCCAGGGCTTTATAAGCGTTTGTTTGTTTGTTGCTATGTTGGCTATCTATTCATTAATCGCTGGTGATATCGGCGTTATTATCAGTTAGGCGTTTCTGGCATGGCAATTCCCGAACTACGCGTACTTGAAGGCAGCAACTCAACAATACGAATCGCCTTTCAACAGGATGTGCCCGTAACACCACGTGTTTTACGGCTAATAGACTCACCACACTTTCAACGACTCAAGCAGATTCCTCAATTGGGTTTCGTTCGATCCGTTTATCCTTCCGCAACCCATACAAGATTTGAACATTCGCTTGGTGTCTACCACTTAGCATTGCGTTACATCCGGCATTTCCAGGCCAACGATTCGTTTTCACGCTTAATACCAGAACATGAACTTGAACTCTTTATCCTAGCGGCATTATTACATGACATCGGACACTGGCCCTATTGCCATCCGATGGAGGACATGGGACTTGCCGACATCCCCCACCACGAACACACGGCAGCACATGCGCTGCGGTCCGAGCTAATCGCTAATTTATTATTCGATGACTGGGATACAACCCCCACTTCATTGATTGCATTTCTGGCCGGAGAAACATCCAGCCCCGGCCAGTTTTTCTTATACCAACTACTTTCGAGCCCAATCGACATCGACAAACTGGATTATCTTCAGCGTGATAGTCTGCATGCGGGCGTACCATATGGGCGTAATTTTGATAGTAACCGATTGATTAATGGGTTACGGATTTGCCCGGAGTCACGCCGATTGATGATTTCAAACAAAGCACAAACTGCTGCCGAAATGATGGTCTTCGCTCGCTATGTAATGTTCTCAGAAGTCTATTGGCATCGGACGGTCCGCAGTGCCACGGCCATGCTGCAACGTCTTATCTACGAACTCAGAGATTCCTCAGAACTTATCCATTCGGTCATCAATTCAACGGAAACACAGTGCCAACTTCTATTGCTGCAAGCGGATAAAACTCACCTGGCAGAATTCCTTTTTGGTCGTCAAAGGCGTCTTTACAAAGCCGTGTTCGAAACGAATGCTGCAGCCGACAAAGAGCTTTATCAACTTGCAGGCGTGCTTGATTACCCGGGACTCGTCAAGACATCCACCAAGCTCGCTGAAATCCTTGACATCCCAGCTGAGGGCCTGTTGATTGACGCCGCCCCTCAAACGCTCGAAGTTCAATTTGACATTGAGGTCCTTACAGACAAATCTAATGAACGCCAGACGCTTTCCAGTGTTTCCCCTGTAGTTCGAGCATTAGCCACTGAACAATTCGACCATCACGTCAAGCGACTACGGATTTTTGTAGCTCCACAGCACCAAGAAAAGCAGATTACACGACAGCAGTTAATGGATGCATTCCATTAGGCCGCCCGCTGCAATCCGTGATGTAGGATCGCCCCCATGCCACCTAACAAGTCGCTATTGTAGAACGGCTTTTCCAAAACTTGACAGTTAGCCGTTCGGCGTATCATGCCTATCTCAGATTCCGTTAGATTGTCCGCTACTAAGAGATGGGCCTTCACTAACCAGCCACTTGCAAGTAGTTGTTTCACCTCAGCACGGCAACGTACTACTACAACACGGAATTCTGTGCTGTCTTCAATTGGAATCAGTTTAAGAGCAGACAAAGGACGATAAGCCACCGTCCTCTGTTTATCCTGCAAAGCATCACCAATGGCCGAAATGGATTCTCTCTGACCAAAACAGCTAATCTTCTTCGCGTTTACGAATTTCCGGTCAGCCATTCCCAGAGACAACCACCAATGCAACCGTTCCCTTGGGCTGGACAAAGGCCGGTACTGACCCAGCAGTGATGGATTTGATCCCAGAATTCGAATGATCCGTTCTATACGAATTCGAAATTCTGTTTCCCGCATATGAATCACACCCGCATAAGGCTTGCCACTGCGACGATGTCCTTCATTCCAGCGACTATCCACACTAATCAGCACTGCCCAGGGAAAACGTCTTCTCAGGCGTTGGATATCCTGGCTGGTAAAAACGCGTCTACGTTTTTGGATTAACAACACAATTTGCAGATCCTCAGCCTCCAACGAGTCCTCACCATACGATTGTGTCAGATCATGAAGCACAACGTCGTGAGAATCCTGCAGAAACGCAACCACTGACGGTTTGTTTTGTGCAGAATCGACGAAACCTATCTGTATTGCCTGGGCCATGTGTCCTACTCCGAGCGAATTTCAAGCGGGATTATAGAATACCCGTCGGGCATACGTGAAGAGGAATTTGCACTCCAGTTCAGATCCCGCAAAACGCTCCGGATTGCTCAGGAATCGACATTGACAGTATTGCTCGTTTCATGAGAAGTTACTGCATCGCCAGCAAGGAGGCTGACGCATAATTCAATTGTTTTTAACACCCGTTCTTGATCGCCATGGACTCGGCACCAAAAACTTTTAAATTACGACATATCCTGCCTAATGCCCGATCGTTTAATACGAAGGACATCGCATTTAATCGTCTGACTACTGTCGCATCCGAATGCCTACCAGGCGACCTGTATGCAGCTTTAATCACCGCCAACGGCGACGGGCATGACGAAGTCGAGATCGCATTCAAAAACGGAGCTGTTGGAATCCTCGCCGAACGGCTTCTCCCCATTCAGCATCCACTCGTGTTAGTCGATGACACACGTACGGCCGTCTCCGTCATCAACCAGGCAATACACAATACCCCATCTTCTGCACTAAAGACGATCGCCGTTACCGGGACCAGTGGGATCAATGCCGCTTCCCATCTACTCTGTCATGTTCTAACTGAATGCGGAATGACAGCAGCACAGATTGGTTCAGACCAACCCAATTGCGAACGGCAGTTCACGGACAACTTAACTGGCCCATTAAACGAACTCGCTAAGTCAAATTTGGACGTTGCTATTGTTCAACTACCTGCAAATCTGCTAGCAACGCGACTTTACGATCACCTGCAATTTGACAACTTAGTAATTACATGCATCGAAACTGAGGCAGAAGACTTTGAAGGAACGCCCCTGGCATTTGAAAATTCATTTCAGAGAGCATTTGAACGCCTTAAGCCGGAACATCCGGCCGTCCTCAATCTAGCCGACCCGATTACTCGATTTGAATTCCTGCCGGAAAACAGGCCGTTTCTTTCAATCGGCCCCAATGACGAAGCAGATATATTTGCTCAACATATTGAACATGGTCGTTCCGGCCAAACTTTTCGCGTACATGCCGGCGAACACACTCGCGAGATTTTCTCACCTATCCATGGACATCAGCATATTTACCAATGCTTACAAGCAATCGCCATCGGCTTACTCCAAAACCTACCTTTTAACTCTTTGTGCAAAGCTATTGAATCTTACGAAGTTGCTCCCGGTCAACTGGAACGAATAGAAGCTGGTCAGCCGTTCGATGTTTTCATAGATCATGCAGATACGGCCAAGGATCTCAGCAAAGCGATACGGTCACTTAGGCAAGTCACCGAAGGAAGACTAATCGTGGTTTATGGGCCTTCGGCAACCAACGACGCTGCCTCCCGAGCTGCGATGGGAGGGGTCGCAGAAAAATTCGCCGATGTTTCTGTGATTACAGAAAACAACCCGGAATACGAACATCCCTTAACAATCGCACACGATGTCTTAGATGGCTATAGCCGTTCTGCAGATGCCTATGTCATCCCGGGACGTGAACGAGCCATCGTCTGGGCGTTGACCACAGCCCGGATCGAGGACACCGTCTTGATTGCCGGGAAAGGACGCAATAACACTCATTTACTTGGAAGCGAATCCTTATACTTCGACGATGCTGAGATTGCTTCCATCTGCCTTCAGGAACTGGCTAACCCGCGACCTAAATATGGGCGAGATGTTTTTCGTATCGAAGAGTATCGTGATTAACGAGCAAGCCAGTGGTTATTATTCAATCCCCTTTCGACGTCACCTGCAAATCTCTTGCTACGGCGTTGCGTGGAAAGCTGATCCTCGCGACCATCCCCCCCTTACATGGGGAGGACACGATGGTGTCCGGTATCAATCTGGATCCCGAAACCATCACGCCCGGCCAAACATACCTCCACTGCGGTGGCAGTCACAGCTTGATCACAATGGCTGCCAAAGCCTTTTCGATGGGGGCCAACGGAATTGTTTGCGTAGGAGCGATTCCGCCGCTCGCAGGTGCCTTTACTATCTCGCTTGAGTCATTCGAACTGGTCTACGGTGCTCAGTATCCTCTTGTCTCGCACTTGCTGTCCGGAGCAACGCTGCTGCAACGAACCGGACACGCCCATCATTTACGCCGCTCGGCCTGAGACTACAATAAATGAGTCTTGTCAACTAATCGATCGTGCGAATCTATGAACAACGTCTCAAACCCAGTTGCATTGATTACCGGAAGCTCTCGCGGCATAGGCGCTGCTTGTGCGGTACGTCTGGGAACCTCCGGGTACCGCGTCGTCATTAACTACCTCAACAATCGTGATGCCGCCTTAGAGGTGGCGAACGACATTCGTAATCAGGGGGGAATCGCAGAGATTTGCCAAGCCGATGTGGGAAAACAGCAAGGGCGTGAAATACTTCGCAATTTCACAATCGAGTCGTTTGGCTCTGTCGACGTGTTGGTTAACAATGCAGGCATTACCTCCCAAGGCCGTCGAGACATACTTGAGGCAACCGAGGAGTCCTGGGATCTCGTATTTGACACGAATCTTAAAGGCCCTTTCTTTCTGTCGCAACTTATCGCTAAGGACATGATTGGCCAGCAGCGTGTTCGGCCCGGAGTGATCATTAACATCAACTCAATCTCGTCCTATGCGATCTCTAACAATCGGGCCGATTACTGTATCGCGAAGACAGGCTTAAGAACACTTACCGAATTATTCGCCAACAGACTCGCTGCTGAGAATGTTCTTGTATACGAAGTCTGTCCGGGTGTTATTGCCAGTGACATGACGGCCCCGGTCAAAGAGAAATATGACAACCTCATTGAACAAGGACTGAGTCCTATCAAACGTTGGGGTACACCGGATGATGTCGCCACAGCGGTCAGATTATTGGCCAAAGGTGAACTTACCTTTACAACAGGACAACGCATTAATGTCGATGGTGGTTTCCACATTCGTCGCCTTTAAGGATTCCGAACATGCCGTTAACGCCAATTAGAGCAGCAATCCTTGGTGCCCCGCTTGAGATCCTGAAAGCGTTGCCAAACTCAACGCTCGATATTGTCGCATCCTACACTTCACCCGATTTGCACGGGTGGGAGGCCGTCCTGGCTAACAGGCTTATCGATGTTGTCATTTTCAATGCCAGCCAGCAAACAGAGGGAAATCAGGCGGTTCTACGCACTCTCATCCAAAATCAAATTCCAGTGGCTATCGTCCAACCCGACGCCGATAGCCTCTTCGCCTATGAACTGGAGATGATCCGGGTTGATGCTGGTGGCCGACTTTGTGCATTAACACCACCGGCCGGTAGCACTCCATTCGCTACCACCATACTGCATGGAAACGCAAACTTACCAGACGACACGATGCTGGGCGTCTATGAGCACCTCACTCATGACCTTCTATTCTTACAACCTGAACTAGGTATGCCGAAATATGTCTTTGCGATGGGAGGTCGTGTCAATGATGATATTCGCAACCTCACGATCAACGTGGAATTTGAAGCCGGCTGCATATTAAATTGGGCAAAAGCAAAAACCGACCAAAAAGGAACATCGTTTCATCAGGATGACATCCAGGTAGACTACAACCATCAACTAAACGATGCGCAGGATCTTATGCATTCCCTTACTTCGCTCGTGGCTGACGATGTCATTGACCGTTCCTGGGTGCAATTTGCAAGCATTCGAGAAGCAGCTGAACTGATCAGCATCTCCTTGCGAAAAGGTCGGCGGATTGAGATTTTCGATGGTAATCCAACCGAGGCAGATTCTTTCAAAGGTGTCATGTCGACCGCAGGGTGTTTCATCCTACTATTCGTTTTATCAATGATTACCGTCTTTGCCGCTTTTGATATCAGTCAAATATCTGAAACTCGCGATCAACACCTTACTGCGTTGGAAACCAATGCAAGTGCAGAGGGCCAGGTTGCACCGCTCTGGATTAGGCTCTGGCCAGTCTACCCATTAGCTCTTTTCATCGGATTTCAATTCCTACGCTACATCATCCGCACCGACAGTGAAAACAGGGAAGCTGGCGATACTGCGTAGACTTTAACGCGCCCCGGTTCGTTAAATCAATCGCGTCGCTCTAAGTGCCGAAAATACAGTTATTAACGATTCTGCGGCTTAGTAACTGGCTTGATAACACCTTGTATCGGCAATATTTAGTTCAATTCGTCTATACAGTGACGACTTACATCCTATTGGCGTCGGTGTGTCTTGCCCAGGGCATCAATGAGCAGTCGGCGCGTCAAACCACCGTGGTTCGAGCTATAGCGAAGGCGGCCCCAGCGGTTGTAAACATCAGTGGTCGCAAGCCTGCTAATCAGCCGCAGCAATTACTTGCCGATAACAATCCCGAAGTGAACGGGATGGGAACAGGGCTCATCATTGATTCCCGCGGGTACATCCTTACGAACCACCATGTTATCTCCGGAATCGACAGAATTCAGGTTCGACTGAGCCGAACAGCGGACTTAGATATAAAAGACTTTGCCGCTCAAATCATAGCTGTCGATTCCCAAACTGATTTAGCAGTCATCAAAATCGAGGGCGATGTTCCATTCCCCGTCATGGAACTCGCAACATCCTCGGACCTCTTACTTGGTGAAACTGTGATTGCGATTGGCAATGCATACGGCTATGAGGACACGATCACTAAGGGGATTATCAGTTGCTTGCAGCGGCAGGTTCAGGTGACAGAAGAACAGGTTTATCAGGATTTAATCCAGACAGATGCGAGTATCAATCCTGGTAACTCCGGCGGTCCATTAATCAATATCCATGGTGAGGCCATTGGCATCAACGTCGCCGTACGTGTCGGCGCTCTGGCTATTGGGTTTGCAATTCCAATGGATCGCGCCATGAAGGTTACCAATCGCATATTACGACAGGCTGCGGAACAACGGATTGCTACAGGTTTAGAACTAGAGACTCAGATTTCCGATCGTACTCCAGAGATTTATGTCAGTAGCGTCGCCCCACAAAGTCTGGCAGCGAAGTGTGGCTTACGTGACGGTGATTGCATTACTCATTTTGGAAATTCCGATATCTCCTGGGCTTCGTCGTTTTACATAAATCTACTTGAATCCGGTTTTACGACCTCCAATGTAACTATCAAACGTGATGACGAACGCATGTCTTTAAGGTTCGGTATGGGATCAGATGTTCCCAACCAGGCATTAGCAAGTAATCGAGCCTGGAATGAACTTGGGATTCGCGTGTTGCCAATCTCATTCAGAAATCTGCCTGGCAAGAATAAATATGAAGGCGGATTAAAAGTTCTCCAAGTCCGAAACACTGGTCCCGCCAGTTCCGAAGGAATTCGAGCGGGTGACGTGCTCCTGGCGATTCACAAATGGGAAACACTTAGCCTCGACAACCTGGAATATATCCTTAATAGCGAGGTAGTTGCGAGTCGCAGGCCGGTTACATTTTATATCTACCGGGATTCCGAATTCTTCTTCGGTGAATTCTTTAAAGCGAAGTAGGCCGAATTTACGGCTTTCTATACGATCGTTACCATAGGTGGTAGTTGTAGCCTATCGTTTTGCTACCAGAGCGTCTTATGGAATCAGAGTTTATTGACTGGTTGAATACTCAACTATCACAACAGTCTGCAGAGGATTGTGGAATTGGTGACGATTGCGCAGTGCTCCCGGCAGCCTCTGCTACAGCAATTCAGGTGATTAGTACGGACAGTATCGTTGATCAGGTTCATTTTGACACACGCATCCATACTCCAGCAGAAATTGGGCATAAAGCCTTGGCGGTCAATCTCAGTGATATCGCCGCGATGGGAGCAACACCATCTTATGCAGTTGTTTCACTTATCATTCCAAATCATTGGAAATTAGAACTGGTTAAAGAATTGTATCTGGGAATACTCGATCTGGCAGACACCTTTCGCACTCAGATCGTCGGTGGCGACTTCAATCGTCACGCGGGCCCTCTAACAGTCTCAATTACCATTCTCGGCAACGCAACTTCGACAGAACTGAAGTACCGCTCTGGAACTAAATACGGCGATGCCATCTACGTATCTGGCCCCTTAGGCGGAAGCATTCACGGCCACCACATCAGCTTCCAACCGCAGATTGCGTTAGGACTCGAGTTGGCAAAATGCCCGGCCGTGCATGCAATAACCGATATCACCGATGGCTTGGTAATTGATTTGGCTTCGTTACTTACCGATGCGTTAGGCGCCGAATTAAATGAAGACGCAATCCCATTACGCGACACAATCGCAAACCGCTCGGATGCGATCCATTCTGCACTCTACGATGGAGAAGATTTCGAATTACTTTTTACCGTCGCCCCCGAATTCGAACTCGACTTTAATTCAACGGCACAGCCGACATCAATTCAGAGAATTGGTACCATTAACGATTCGGGAGAAATCACACTTGTCGCATCAGACGGACAAATCAGGCAACTTTCTAAAAAGGGCTATCAACATTAATACGTTTGAATTCAGTGCAACATCTGAGTCGGAAGCGATTACCGACAAGCTAGCTCAGGCTTTTGTTAACTGCATTCCCGGCAACACCACCATTGCCCTCTCAGGCACTTTGGGGGCGGGGAAAACTCGATTTGTGCAGGGAATTGCCGTAGCACTCGGAGGCACACCCGAACAGGTCACTAGCCCTACCTTTGTCATCTGTAACCAATATCCTTTAAAGCGACACGTTTTTCATCTAGATGCATATCGCATTAAGGATGCCGACGAATTCCTTGAATTAGGCGTCGACGAAATGTATCTAACCGATGGCTACGTATTCATAGAGTGGGCGGAAAAGTTTAGTGACTGTCTACCACGCGAACAGATCTCCTTAAACATCGTGATCGACGGGGAATATTCGCGACGATTTGAATTTAGCGCAACGACAAAATATGTAGATTGCCTTACCGCCTTAGCACGATCCTGTACCTAATGGACGTATAGATTTTGGTCAATTCAGCATTGATTTGCTAAAATATCGCGCAACGTCATTCTTCATCTTCTATTAAGGTTTTGCGTGCAAGAAACAATTCACTTTCTGGGCTGGCAGCAGCACCCTATTACCAATCTCTGCGATTGGTTACTCGGGCCATTTACCGATGGACATCTCGTTAACTTAGCAAACGTAAATATCGTCTTGCCGTCGTCTACGGCTGTGCGACAATTGCAACAGCAGCTTGTTCTCGCCACGAACAAAACCAACAGCCCATTACTGGCGCCCAATATCATTACCGCGGGCTCACTTCCCGAACTTTGCTATTCAACAAAGCCAGAGGCTTCTGAATCGTTACAACAACTGGTGTGGATACAGGCATTATTGAAAACCAATAAGCAAAAGCAATTAAAAGCTTTTCTTCCTAAACCACCCAGGCCCGACAACCATTCAGCCTGGTTGCCCATTGCGAAAGTTGTAGGAGCTCTGCATCAGGAGTTGTCCGGCGAAGGAATTCGTTTCAATGACCTTGTAGCTTATTTCAAAAGGGAAAACCAGCCTCACGAACAGGCTCGATGGCAAGCTTTACATGAAGTGCAAAATAATTATCTAGCGATCCTGGACCAACTGGATCTCTGGGATCTTCAAACTGCTAGACTCGTAGCCCTCGAGAAACATGAGCTTACACTTGATGAGAATTCTAGCTTTATCATTGCAGGGTGTACCGATCTAAGCATTGTTCACAGGCAGTTTCTTACTCAAATCACCCCCGCCCCAACCATCCTGGTGTTCGCTCCGGAATCACACAGTGACCATTTTGATAAAGTTGGCTGTCTAATTGCCGACCAATGGACCAAACCTCTGTTAGATACCTCACTTACTGAACACTTGCATATAGCGTCCAGCGGTGATCATCAGGCAGATTTGATTGCCGATATAATTTCCAATTACCCTTCGCAGGTAAGCGTTGCCGACATTTTCATTGCTGTTCCAGGTGGCAATCCGAAACAGATCGAACGAAACCTAAATAACTTTGGCCTACAGGTTAACGCGCCAGCGGGTCGTAAGCTGTCCGATACGCCGGCATTAGTATTGCTTAGCCTCATCGCATCACATATATCCAACCCTACTTTTGAGTCACTTGCATCACTAGTTCGCTATCCCCATCTCTTACACCGCTTAGATTCCACTCTTTCCTCGATGACCGTCATCGACCAACTGGTCCAGTTTCAACAACGCCACTTACCTTATGGTGAACTGCAGAGGCTTCCGGGCGGAAAATACTATCGCCAACTTGAGGCAGCAATGTCGGCTGTCGACCAGTGGTTAGCCGCATTTTCCAGTGACGACCACTCTGCCATCACCCATCACGAAAACCTCATCACTGCGATTGATACGGCCATGGGAGATCAGCTCTTAAATCGTGAAACTGATTCAGAGATGATCGCCGCTCTTTCAACGATCAACCGTCAATCCACTGAGTTAGCTGATGCCTTCATTGCCTTAGGCATAGACTGTTCCGCCCAACAGTTCCTGGAACAACTTGTTACTTCATTAGCATCGGCTATTGCCCCAACAAGTCGAAGACCCTCGAGTGTTAGTTTAGGCGGCTGGCTCGACACTCCATGGACGCCTCAAAGTCACGTGATCCTCACCGATGTGAATGAGGGAATCATTCCCTCTTCATCTGACTCGGAGTTGTTTCTTACCGATGAGATACGTAATCACCTTGGCTTACTTACTAATCAACGTCGGTTTGCTCGCGATGCCTATTCACTTTCACTTATGAGCCATCATCGTGAAATCTCCCTGATCACTAACCGTATCAACGCCGAGGGGAATCCGCAGTCAATTTCACGATTGCTACTCAATGGCACGTTAACCGAGCGTGCGCAATTAATCTACGATTACTCCAAAGGGAACACCACACAAACAGGCCATCAACATCCAACATCTTTCCCCATGGCCCCTTTCGATCCTCTCAGGATTACCACTTCAGCCCACGAGCAGGAGTCCTACAGCGTAACGTCCTTGCGTTCCTATCTCTACTGCCCATTACGCTATTATCTCAGCCATGTGCTGCGATTAGGGTCCCTCGACGATACCGCTCAGGAACTCGACCCACTTGCATATGGCAATTTCATCCACAACGTTCTCTTTGAGTTCGGCAAATCCGACGTAGCAAATTCGACAGTCGAAGAAGAGATCGTCTTGTTTTTACGCGACACGTCCTTAAATCTGTATCGACGAAAATATGGGGCCGGCACTTATCCGGCTGTTCGTCTGCAGTTTGAACAAATCCAACGCAGATTGGATCGCTTCGCCGCCTGGCAGACATCATGGCGAGCAACAGGCTGGGAAATTAAGGAGGTAGAATATGCCCCGGAGGATGCCGCTTTGATTCTAGAGACTGCGCCGGATTGCAAGATCCATGGTCGCATTGATCGGATCGATTATCACTCCGCCACCGACACTTATGCCGTGTTTGACTATAAGACATCCGAAAAAGCTGAGTCTCCGAAAAAAACGCATAACATCAATCAGGTCCCCTACTGGAAAGACCTCCAGCTTCCCATGTACCGCCATTTATGTCGGTCTATCACGGGAGACTCAGCGGTAACACTTGGTTACATCAACATAGGCAACGATCTGGATGCAATCGGCGAAAATATGGCTGAGTGGAATGAGACTGAACTTAAAGACGCTGACCAACTCGCCGTCCATATCATTCAACAAATACAAAAGGGCGAATTTGAAATCACCGATGACGAACCAAAAATAGATTTTGATGATTATGCGGATCTGCTAGGCAGAACAGCGCTCGATTCTCCAGGATTCACTCGCCTTAAGGAGACTAATAAATGAGTGAATTCAAGCACTTACTCATCCGCGCTTCAGCCGGCACTGGCAAGACCTTTCGGTTATCGAATCGCTATATTCTCCTGCTTTGTAACGACGTTGACCCGCGTGACATCCTGGCTACAACATTTACGCGCAAAGCCGCCGGAGAAATACGCGATCGGATTCTTGAACGAATTGCGGCCGCCGTCCTCGACGAAGAAACCTCCGACAAGCTGGTAGATCAACTCAGTGAGGAGAGTGGTTCTGCGTTAACTCTGTCTTTTGAATCTGCTTTCAATCTAATACTGGAACAACTCCACCTCTTAAAAATAGGTACGCTTGATTCATTTTTTGCTAAGTGGGCCATCCAACTCGGATTTGAATATGGCTTAACGCCTGGCTGGTCAGTCCTAAGCACTACCGAATATAACCAGTACGTCGATCAGGCAATTAACGAAGTCCTTCAATTTGGAAAGAATTCGGACTTAGCTCGTTTGCTAATGCTACTCAACAAAGGCCAGGTACGACGTAGCGTTAGCGACCAGATTCGTGAAGCCGTCAAAGGCTTACGCGACATTCATCGCCAAAGCAGCGAGGAAGCCTGGACGTACCCGATTTCTACGAATCCTGTATCGAATGAAGTTCTCGAAGCAGCTTTGGCCCAACTAGAGGAATATCTCAACGCAGACGAATACGAATCCTTCCATAAGGTGATCAACGAGGATGTCGGTCGAATGCGGCGCGGCGATTACCAAAAGGCTGCGACTACGGGGATCTTAAAGAAGTTGATTGAAGGGGAACCTCGATTTGGAAAAAAAGAGATCCCAACGCCCGTTCTCACAACCTACCAAACGGTAATTGATTTTCTTAAACACCGTTTTACCGTTGAGCTACACAACCAAACGACTGCTACATTCGACCTATTAACACGCTTCGAAACCGCTTTTAGTAATGCAAAACAACGCCACAATCAACTTGAATTTACAGACGTCACCACGTTAGCGGGCGATTTTGGCAATTTACCACCCGCAGTCATTGGCCGGTTATCAAACGAAATCGAGCACCTAATGCTCGACGAATTTCAGGACACTTCCGTGCCTCAATGGAATGCTATTAGCCGCCTGGTCTACGATTTAACTAAATTACCGGGAGGCGTGGAGTCTTCACTGTTTTGTGTGGGCGATGTGAAACAGGCCATCTATGGATGGCGCGGCGGCCGTAGGGAAATCTTCAATACACTGTCAGCCTCTGTCGCCAATTTATCTGATAAAGGAATGAAAAAGAGTTGGCGTTCCTCTGACGTTGTACTCCAATTCGTAAACAAGGTTTTTTGCAACTTAACTGCTCATCCCGCATTAGGAAAATACACACCTATTCTCAAACACTGGGTCGATGATTTCCCCGAGCATGAGACCGAGTTGGATTTACCAGGCTATATCCAATTCGACAATGCTTCCGCCGGCTCCAACAGCGCGGATCGTGTCCACTGTGCTCTTCAGGCTGCTGTCGAGAAGACGATAGAACTGATTAACACAAATAAGGCGATCTCCATCGGGATTTTAGTAAGGAAAAACATACACATCGCCACGTTAATATCTGAACTGAATCAACGCGGGATCCGAGCAAGCGAAGAAGGTGGCAATCCGCTTACTCATTTCCATCCCGTCCAACTCGTTCAGGCCTGGTTACACTTGCTCGAATTCCCCGAGGATAAAACGGCATTATTCCGCATTTCCCAATCACCTTTACGGCAACGCCTTGCTGCTCCTGATCACCTTGCTCTCTCTGATGCAATTTTGAATCGAGAGCGTCAGAATCTATTGGACATTGGCCTAAGTGGATATCTTCATGAATTATGTGGCGAGTTCGACGAGGTGGTGACCAGTGCCCAACGTAGCAGGTTAAACCAAATGATTTCCTTTGCTGATTCGTTCAGTGGATTGGATCCTCTCCGTCTCACGGAATTCAATCTGGCACTTGAACTGGAGTCCTTCGCAGATGAATCCACCTCAACAGTCCGAGTAATGACTGTACACCAATCTAAAGGACTCGAATTCGATGCGGTGATCCTGCCAACACTCGATAATACGTTGACAAAAACTCCCAAGTACGTCGTTAGTCGGTCTTCAGAAACGCAACTTCCCCAAAAGGTATTTGCGTATCGCAGTGAATCGCTAATGGGAATATTACCTGCCGAATATACTCAGGCCGTTAACGCAACGCTCACCGAAAAAACACAGGAAGCACTGTGCGTACTCTATGTTGCAATGACCCGAGCTGTACACGCCTTGTATTTAATTGGGCCCTGCAACGAAAAGCCACCGAAGACTCCACCAACGACCATCGCCGCATTAATCCAACTAGCGGTCACCGATGCATACGATCAGACTCCAGATCACACCATCTATCGGGAAGGCAAACCAGATTGGTTTTCTTCATTGCCGGACAACTCCGAACCTATGGATGACCGGCCTTTATTCCAACATGGGCTACAGCGGACTGCTCAGGCTTCTCCCCAGGAATTACCCACTGCTTCCCCGTCAAGCCTGGAAGGAGGAACACAGTTCAAAGTCAGGTCCTTGTTGCGTAAATCAAGTACTTCGGCTCTGGAATTTGGCACGTTAGTTCACAAGGCTTTCGAATACATCCAATGGTGGAACCCCAATTCTGCTCAGGAGTCTCTGGCTGTTTTACAACATAACCGTATCGTCATTAGCGAACCGCTTTCATCTTTACTTCATTCAATTTCACCTGACAGCGAGATCGCCAAAGCACTGTCTCGCCACTTTTACCAGATTCATCCGGTGTTAGCGGACACGACGGACTTACGAGTTTTTAACGAACTCCCGGTCACTGCTATTGTCGACGAACAACTTATAAGAGGATTCGCAGACCGAATCGTCCTGGGTTTTCGTGGCGACGCTTTAGTCGGAGCTGACATTATTGACTTCAAGACGGATTGGCTCGGAGACGATCTTGAATCACTGCCTGAACGTCTCACGCATTACACTCCGCAACTGACTGCCTATCGCGCCACGGTTGCGCAGATGTTCAAACTCCCAGTCTCTGCAATTACAGCCAGACTTCTCTTTATCCGGCATGATTGTCATCAGGAGATACTATTCGACTAGCAAATCATGTCTTGTGTTCAGCAACGACGGACTTTCGCACTTTGCTGCTGACCAGTTAGTTATGGTAGCCTAGCCAACCGTCTTAGTTTGTTATAATGGCAGCACGACATTTTATGAGGAAGACATCAT
>CETM01049377.1_pt1 | contig 17488 bp, 16 predicted proteins | sample 361451 | NCBI WGS metagenome assembly CETM01 (sample SAMEA2622690, study PRJEB7988) | marine metagenome | isolation source: saline water (ENVO:00002010), including
GCTTCAAAAAGAGTTTTACGATCTAAAATTTTAAAATGAAAAAAAATTTATCTTTACATATCTTCTTGAGGGGTGCTATGTTCAAAAGTTGAACATTATTATGAAAGTATTAGTAACAGGAGCAGAGGGTTTTATTGGTTCACATTTAACAGAAATGTTAATTAAAAAAAATTTTAAGGTGCGAGCACTAATTCTTTATAACTCTTTTAATTCATATGGATGGATAGACACTTTTCCGAAAAAAATAAGAGATAAAATTGAAGTTTTACCAGGAGATGTCAGAGACAAAGAGTTTGTTGAAAGAGCATTAAAAGGTGTAGATGTTGTATTTAATTTAGCAGCATTAATTGGAATACCTTATTCGTATATAGCTAATAAATCTTACATTGACACAAATGTAATAGGCCTATTGAATATATTAAACGCTTCTATCGACACTAAAGTTAAACAAATTATTCATATATCAACTAGTGAGGTGTATGGAACACCCAAGATTTTACCTATCAAAGAAAACTTCATGATAAATGCGCAATCGCCCTATGCTGCGAGTAAAATTGCTGCTGACCAACTTGCTTTATCATTTTATAAATCTTATGGACTGCCAATTACAATAATTAGACCATTTAATACTTATGGTCCCAGACAATCTGCTAGGGCAATAATACCAACAATAATAACTCAAGCACTTAAAAAAAATATTGTAGAAATTGGTTCAATTTTTCCTACTAGAGATTTTCTTTTTGTTGAAGATACTGTTAGAGGAATGATGTCAGCGATAAATAAAAAGAAAAGTATAGGTGAAATAATAAACCTTGGATCTGGTTATGAGATATCTATTAAAAATTTAGCTTATATTATTGCAAAAATTTTAAGAGTTAAAATTAAATTTAAATATAGCAAAGTTAGAATAAGGCCAAAAAAAAGTGAAGTAGAAAGATTACTTGCTTCAAACAAAAAAGCTAAAAAAATACTTAACTGGAAACCAAAATTTAAAAATAAAAAAGGACTCGAAATGGGAATAATTAAAACTATTAACTGGTTCAGAAATAAAAATAATCTTAAACTATATAAAAGTTCAGAATTTAATTATTAATAATGAGAAACTTAAAAAAATTCATTAGTTTTGAAAATTATAGTTTAAAAAAAACTTTGAGGATTATTAAAAAGAATGGAGCCAGATGTTCGGTAATAGTGAACAAGAGCTATTATTTGGTCGGTACATTATCTGATGGTGATATTAGAAAAAGAATAATAAAAGGGAAACTTAATTTGAGACAAAACATCAAGTCGGTTTGTCAAAAAAAACCAAAATATTTAATTGAAAATTCTTATAATACAAACACTGTTAAAAAATTATTTACAAAACAAAAATACGACATAATACCTATTGTAGACAAAAATAGAATACTTAAAAATATCCTTATTAAAGATAAAATTTTAAAATCAAAAAGAAAAAAAAATAAAAAAATAAAATCTATAAAAGCAGCAGTAGTTATTATGGCTGGAGGTTTTGGTAGTAGAATGGACCCAATAACAAAAGTAATACCAAAACCTTTGGTACCTATTCAAAATCAAACAATAATTGAGCATATAACCCATAAGTTTTTCATAAATGGTTTTAAAAAATTTTATTTTTCAGTTGGATATAAGAAAAATTTAATAAAAGCATATTTTGAAGATCAGATAAAAAAGTATAAAATAAATTATTTATCTGAAAATAAACCTTTAGGCACAGCTGGAGGCCTCAAAGCGTTACAAGGAAAAATATCAAATAGTTTTTTTGTTACAAATTGTGACTCGATTTTTAATATAGATTACAAAAAATTATATTCACACCATTCTAAAAATAACTTTGACATAACAATAGTCGTTTCAAAAAGAAAATTTAGTATTCCTTATGGGGTCTGTGACATAAAGAAAAATAAAAAGCTTATAGCAATAGAAGAAAAACCTGAGTTTAATTTTCATGTTATGACAGGGATGTATATCTTAAAACCAAAAATACTAGGTCTCATACCCTCAAAAAAATTTTTTAATATGGACCAGCTTATAAAAAAAAGTTTAGCAAAAAATCTTTCAGTAGGGTGTTATGCTATTAGTAAGACATCTTGGACTGACGTTGGTCAATTAAGAGAATATAAAAAGAATGTTAAAAATCTTTCCTAAATTAAATTAAGGAAAATTGATATCTATTTTATGAAATTTTTTATTTAACGGTATTTTAACTGATTTACTTAAATATTTTGATGCATGACATCCAAAAACAATTTCCATTGATTTAATAGATTCTTCTAGGTTTGACTTAAATCTTGATGTTTTAAATAATTCTTTTAATGAAAGTCTAGTTAATTTTACCACATCATATTTGTTTAATGATTTTATTTTTGTAATTTTTGGTTGATATAGATACCAATAGTTTGGTCTATTTCTCAAAATTTTTGGTCTTTCTTCCAAAACAAACTCACTGTTAATTTCATCAAAAGATAATTGAAGATTTTGACTTTTTAAAATTATTTTATAAGGTAAGGCAGTATTTTCGCTTAAATCAAAGAAAACTTTTTTATTTTTTTTGTATCTTACAACACCAAAGCCACCCGGATCTAAAAATTCACGGCCTCTTGGATTTTTAGTTCCAGTTTTATCGATCCAGCAATTAACAGAAATCGGTTTTTCTTCAATAAAATAGTTCGATAAATGAAAAAAAATTGAACCCATATTTCCAAGTCCAGCAGAAGGTGAATGAATTGAAATATGGGTAATTTTTTCTTTTCGTTTTTTAAAAATAGATTTTATTTTTTTAATATTTGGCGATAAAGTTCTAAATGTATTAACAAAAACTCTTTTATTAGCCAAATTTCTTTTTACTAGCAATCGAAATTTTAAACACTTTTTAAAAGAGCTACCTAAAGGTTTTTCAACTAAAATTTTATTAATTTTTGATTTAAGAAAAAAATCTTCAAATATTTTTGTTCTAGATTTTGTGTTCGATGATATACATACAATATCAGAATCAATTTTTAAAAGTTCTTTATAATTTGTTGTTTTTTTAATTTTTTCTAATTTTATCGAATTAAGTTTATCTTTTTTTTTATCACATACAGCAATAATTTTTATATTTAAAGATTTTAGAGCTTTGATGTGCCTTAGACCCATGCCTCCTAGTCCTATGACTATTGCTGTTTTTTTCATAAAATATTATTCTCCACCTGCAACAGTTATTGTTTGTCCGGTTATGTAAGTGTTCGTTTCGGTTGAAAGATTAATTATATATTCTGCCATTTCCTTTGGGCTAGCCATTCTTTTTATCGGTATAAGTTTGACTCTATTTTTCATGTTTTTTTTTACCCTTGAATGAAGTTTGGTGTCTGTTACACCTATTCTTATATTGTTTATTAAAACATTTTCTCTAGCCCATGATTTGTACAAACTAGGTATGAATTCTCTACAATGTTGTGATAATGCATAATTATAATTAAATTTTCCTCCACCGAATTTAACACCAATGCCAGAACAATTTAAAATTCTCCCCCATTTTTGTTTTATCATTTTTTTTACTAATAATTTCTGAATAATTAATGGAAATATAAAATTTATCGAAAGTGTTTTTGTTATATTTTCAATACCGGTATTATCAAAGGATTTATTATCAGTATAGCCAACTAAATTAATAAAAGAGTCAAATTTTGTTTTAAATTTTTTGTTTATAATATTTAAAAAATTCTGACCTTTAATCTTTGAAAAATCAATTTGTACAATTTCTAAATTGCCAAGATTATTCAACTTTTTTAAGCTATTTTTATTTTTTGAACAATGTGCTGTTACTTTCCATCCAATTTGAAAAAATTTTTTTATTACTTCAACTCCAATATCTGAACTACCACCTAAAATAAGAACATGTTTTCTCATAATTTTTTTACTTTAACTATATTTTTTATTCTAATTCCTTTTAAAGACCTCGCAGCATTTTCTGCTGCTTTTGACCTCATTTCTATTCCTGATGTTGAAGAATAGTATGCTGCATGAGGATTGATTATAATTTTATCGCTAAGAGGGTTTTTTTTATCTTTCCAGACTTTAAGTAATTTTTCATGGTTAGATGGTGGCTCGTCCGGCAGAACATCAAGACCAACACCTGCTAATCTTTTATTCTCTAAGGCTTCGTAAACAGTATCAAGTTTATCTATAATTGCTCCTCGAGCCGTATTTACAAGAATTGAACTTTCTTTCATTTTATTAACAAAACTTTTATTAACCATACCTTTTGTTTCATCGGTTAAGGTACAATTAATAGAGATAATATCTGAAGTTTTTAATAGATCATCAAGATCATCGAATTTTTTCACTTCTTTTAGTTTATTAGAATTATTCTTAATGTAAGGGTCATAAAAACCAATTTTCATTTTAAATGCTTTCATTCTATGTGCAACGGCCGAACCAATTCTTCCAAGTCCAATTATTCCTAGATTGATCTTGCTACTCCTTCTGACTGGTTCTATTACATTTTCTTTAACTACATTTTCTTGCCATCCATTTTGATAGAACTGACATTTATTATTGTATAAAAATATTTTTCTGTTTAAAGAAAGCATCATCGAACATGTTGTATCAGCAACTTCGTCGGTTCCATAATCTGGATTATTAGCACAATTGATTTTAAATTTTTTTGCAGATTTAACATCAATATTATCCATTCCAACCCCATATCTAATAATAGATTTACATTTTTTTAATTTTTTAAAAGTTTTTTCTGTCAAATTTGCGTGCCAAACTAAAAGACAATCGGCATTCTCAATTTCAGATGAAAATTTATTTTCATCTGGCTGCTGAAGACAGATAATATTTACATCTTTTCCTAATATTTTTTTTTCAATTTTAGCTTCTTTAAAATGATCTGTGATTATTACTTTTTTCATGACTTTTTAATTCTATCCTCTACAATTTTAATATCTTTCTTTTCATCTACAGCCCAACTGTCCCCGATCATATTTACACAGTAGACTGGAATATTTATTTCTAAAAATCTAATGATTTCATTATCTTCTAATAAATCTAATTTTGTTTTTCCTGAAAATTCAAAATATTTATTAAGTGCGTGCTTATTAAATGCATACAGCCATATAGCTCTTTCAGCTGAAACATATCTGCCTTTATTATCCAATGGTATTCCTGCTCTAGATGAATAAAGAAGTTTACCGTTCAAATCACAAACAACTTTTGCTTTTGAGTAATCTTGAAACTCTTCTTTGTTTGCAGGAGATTTCCCAAATACCACTCTGTCAGGATATTTTTTGTTGTAATCGATTAAAGTTTTAATATCTTTAATGTTAACGATTGGTTCATCGCCTTGAACATTAAGGTAGTTGTCTGCTTCAATTTTATCACTAAAAAGTTTTATTCTATCAATAGCAGTCTCTGCAGGCCCGGTTAAAACACATTTAATTTGATTTTTCTTACAATAATCTAATATAATTTGGTCTTCAGTCGCAATGTAAATGTTTTCTTTAGACATTACTTTACAACATCTTTCCCAAACGTGATGTATTATTGTTTTATTTAAAATTTTTATTAGTGGTTTTCCAGGTAATCTAGTGCCCTTCATTCTTGCAGGAATAACAATAACTTGTTTCATAAAAATTTTATTTTACTTTGTTAGTTAACTTTCCTATTTTTTCAATTTCAATAACAACTTCGTCACCTGGTTTTATTATGGCATCCATTGCACCAGCCGGCGTTCCCGTAAAAATGATATCACCTGGATGTAATGTTATAAATTTAGAAACCAAAGCTACGCACTCAAAATCATTTAAAATTCTGTCATTAGTTGAGCTATCTTGAGTTTTTTTTCCATTTATAAAAGATTTTATATTTAAATTGTTACTATCAATATTTTTTACTATAGTTGGTCCAATTGGGGCAAAAGTGTCTATACCTTTTGAACGCGCCAAGTGCCAATCTCTACTTAAAATATTCTCTGCAGTTATGTCATTACCGCACGTGTAACCTAATATGTAATCTTTTGCGTCCTTACTATCTATATTTCTGCAGGTTTTTCCGATAATGATGCAGAGTTCTGCTTCGATCCAAACTTTTTTTAAACCTTTGGGATAGATTATTTGCTCATTATTTCCTATCAAGCTTGTGTTTGATTTAAAAAAAATTAAAGGTTCGTCAAAATTATTTTTTTTTTTAACCATACTTTTATAATTGAATGCCAATCCTATTACTTTGTTGGTTTTAAATTGATCAAAATTTAATTTTTCCATTTGAATTATATTCTTTTTGTAATGTAATCTAAAATATCAACAACTCGGTTGCTATAACCCCACTCATTATCGTACCAAATAACCATTTTAATTAAATTTGAATTCACCGTATCTATATAGTTTGAATCTATTATAGATGATTTTGTTGTTTTTAGATGATCAATAGAAACAAGAGATTCTGTTTGATAATCGTAAATTTTTCTTTCTTTTTTGGACAAATCCAAGAAAAATTTTTTTACTTCATTGGTGTTAACATTTTTTTTAACTTTTATAGTCAAATCTGATCCACATACAATTGCTGTTGGAACTCTGAAAGACAAGCCAGAGATTTTTCCATTTAATGTTGGGACACATCTAATTACTGCATCTACAGCGGTTGTTTTCTTAGGTATTAAACTTGCAAAACTATTCCGACCAAGTGAATAATCTTTCCAATTATGTCCTGGACTTGAAATTGATTTCAATGATCCATCAAGCAAGTTTTGATACGATAATCTCGAATGAAGAGTAGTTACAAAACCACTTTCTACACCCCATTTTTTCTCTATTTGATTTAGGACAGGACCAATCGCAGAAGCATCACAGATGCTGCTACTAATAATATTATGCGCTTTAGAATTATACTTCTTTTCGTTAACACCTAAAATCATTGTGAAATCAATATTCTTTTTTGGCGAGTGGGTTATAATAATTTTTTTAATGCCAGATTTTAAAACTTTTTTTGCAGATTGAACATTTGCATTTGTACCCGAGGCATCTATTACTATATCTATTTTGTGTTTTTTCCATGGAACGTCATTAATCTTATTTTTAGAGAAAACTTTTATTTCATTTTTGTTTATTAAAATATTTCTTCCTTTAGTTGAAACTTTTCCATTGAATTTGCCATAGATAGAATCATACTTGAATAAGTATGCCAAATTTTTTACATCATCATCTACTTCGTTTATTAAAACCAATTTAAATTTTCTTTTAGTGGAAAGAATTCGAGTTACTACTCGTCCAATTCTTCCAAACCCGTTTAATCCAACCCTAATCATGTTACACAGCTCCAGTTTTTAGATATCCACTTATTCTCTCTGAAACTTTATCACTTTTAAGGCAATAATCTTCATTGTTCAAACTAAACATTTTAGATGATCCGTCTACTATTTCAAAATAAGTTTTTTTAAATTCCTCATAAGTTTGTACTTTTATTTTGTTATATATATTATTGTTGGGTAAAACAGAGATATTATTTCCACCTGGATTCATAAAAATACATGGTTTACCATTACCAATTAATTCAAGACCAACTGTAGATTGCCAAGTGCAGATAACTTTTGCTTTATTTGCGTAATGATAGGAATGTTTTGCAAAAGTTTCATAGCTCTTTTTGTCACTGAAACTTTCAGAGCCAGTAATTATTTTTACCTTACTGTTCCTAAAAAAGTTTAAAAAATCTTTATTTTTATCAATCCCATCACCCGGTCGCCTTTTGATAGCAACATTTAATTTTGGAAATTCATTTGAAAATCTTTTTAACCAATCGCAATGTTTGTAATAACATGCCAAATAATTCTCTGAACCATCACTAAATTGAGAATAATTTGCTATTAGGTTAATTAAATCATAAGAGGGAATTTTATTATCATTTATGTTGGAGTTAAAATACCATGACTCCATGACTAAAGATCCGACAGGAACAATTTTATCATAATTTCCACCAGATTGAACAGCATTTTCACCAGTTTTTAACCCAAGACTAAAAAGAATATCAGCATAGGCTATACCTCCTTGTCTCATTAATTGTTCGGGATTTTTTTGAATTACAGATACATATTTCCCTCCGTGCTTGTGATAAATATGTCTTTTGATTTCACTTGTTCCGTAAGGTCTTAATTGTATTAAATAATCTGACTTAATTTTTGTAAAAAGGTTTTCACATTTGTATACTTGTTTTATTAAATGTAAAATAATATCAAAAAGATTGATTTTACATTTAATAGAATTTTTAAAAATTAAATAAAAACCTTGAAAAAATATATTGAAGTTTTTAGAAAATAAAATTTTTCTATTAAGATTTTTGTAATTGAAAGATATAAAATCAAACTCATTGCTTAAATTTTTCTTTGAAATAAATAAAACTTTAGAAAAATATTTTTTTAATGTAATAAAGTTTTTAGCTTCTATCTGATCCAAAACATCATCAACTATTATTTCAACTTCATAAGTTTTGATTTTTTTTTCAGGTTTTCTGAATATATAAATCCACACAAAAAATCCAAAAAATCTTAAGATCGATTTAAACAAATTTTTTAGGTAAAAAATACTACTGAACTCGCCCTTGCCAGCAATATAATTTCTATGTAAAAAGATTTTAGTTTCTTTTCTCAGTATATCCTCTGGAATATCTATTTTATTTGATAACCACTTTAAAATTGAATTGTAATCTTTATCTTGTGACTCAAGATCAATAAAATTTAATAGTTCGTTGTTCCTGTAATTAAGATCTTTATTTTTGCTGGATTTAAATAATTTTATTTTTTTCATTATATTAATTAGTTATTTTTCCCAAAATTCAATGAAATAAGATTTTTCATCATTTTCAAAAAGTTTATTTATTAATTTAAATTTTAAACTTTCTAGTATATTTTTAATTTCATTCGTAGTTGAGTGGCGTGTTTCAATTTCAAGAGAAACCTTATTTGTTTGATTTAAAAAACTTTTAGCACCTTTCAAGATATATTCTTCCCCGCCATCTACATCTATTTTTACTAAAATGTTTTCCATTTTTTTAAATTTAAAATAATTATCTAAGGTAATGGACTGTGTTGAAAAACTTAAATCTGAAGTATTTTTAACTTCATTATCAAATCCAGAAAGTGCTGCGGCAGGTCTGTTTTTTCCTATATTAAAAATTCCTAATTTTTCAGTTTCAGAAATTGGGTTTGATATTAAATGAATTTTTTTATTTAGTTTATTTAAATTTATATTTCTCGAAAATAAATCAAGATTTCTAAAACTTGGTTCAAACGAATAAACCTCAGAACCAAATACATGTGCATAGTAAAGTGAATAGATCCCCATATTAGCTCCAATATCAATTAGTGGTTTATTCTTGCCTCCTTTTTCTTCAATCCAAGAAATTGTGTAGGGTTCTTTTAAAAAAAGTGAGGCAACTCTTTCACTTGATATTCTTGATGGGGTATAAAATTTTAAAGGATTTTCATTATTATAAAGTTTTGAATCATATTTTTTTAAATCATAATAACTTTTTGGCAAATTAAAATTTGTTCCTTGTTTTTTGTCTATTATATCTTGAAATCTATCTTCAATATAATTTTCGAAATGATTGGGATCAAATTTTATTAAAATTTTATTAATTTGACTTGGTAAATAAATTAAAATTTTAAGAAAATTTCCTAAGATATATCTAATTAGTTTTGTCATTTAGCTCGAGATTGTTTTTACCTCTTTTATCTGATCATTTTCTGATTTTTCTTGAACGGGGTTCAGCTTAAAAATTTTGTCACATTTTTCAAAAATTGATTGTCTGTGGGCAACTATTATGATTGTTATACTGCCCTTTAATTGGAAAAGTTCCTCTACTATTTTTTTTTCAGTCATAACATCAAGAGAATTTGTGGATTCATCCATTATTAATATATTAGGTTTTGTATATAAAGCTCTGGCTATACCTATTCTTTGTTTTTGACCACCTGATAGTCTTTCGCCAAATTCTCCAATATTAGTATCAAAGCCTTTAGGAACTTCATTAATTAACTTTTCAAGTTGTGATTCTTTTATTGATCTTGCAATTTTTTGATTGTCAATTTCGTTTTCTCTTTGCCCAAATGCAATATTTTTTTTTATAGTATCATCAAAAAGGGTTATTGTTTGAGGAACATAACCGACGTTTTTTTGCCAGCCCCTTATGTTTTTAAAAATACTATCTCCGTCAACCGCAATATCACCTTCATCAGGTGTTATTAATCCTAATAGAAGATTAATCAATGTAGTTTTACCAACGCCACTCTCACCTACAATTCCAATAATAGAGCCATGGTTTATACTTAATGATAAATTTTTTATTATTTTTTTTTCAGTATTTGGATATTTAAAAGATAGATTTTTAATTTCAATTTTGTCAGAAAAATTAATATTTTTATTTTTTTCATTTAGCCCAAAAGTATTACTATTAATTAAATTTACTTCTTCTTGAGAATTTTGGATTTCTTCTGAAAGGGTTTTTAAAACAGGATAATTATATTTAAATCTTTGTAGATTATTCATTATCCTTACTATAGATGGCACCAATCTGAAAGCTGCAGCAGCAAATAACCCTAAAGTTGGAATTAAATTACTCATTTGATTGCTATAGGAATACAAAATAAATACCAAAATTATCATTCCAAGAACAGTTATCCACTCAAACCAAAATCTTGGTAGAGTGTTAGTAAATGAGTGTTTTTTAAATTCTGTTTCAATTGAAACTCGAGCATCTTTTATATAATTATCTATAAATTCTTTCTCTTTACCAAACACCTTAATTTCTTTTATTGCACTAAAGCTATTTGTCATGTTTTTGAGCAAAAAACTCTCATATTTCTGTCTTGTCTCTCCCCATTTTTTTACGTGTCTTTGAATTTTTTTATGAAAAAAGAAACTGAAAACTCCAAATACTGTTAAAGAACACAACGTCCCAAGGGGTTCATAAATAGTTAATAAAGTTAATACACTTATCATTATTGTGGTTTCAGTAACTATTGAAGTGCTTGATGTTAAGACTGCAGCAAATCTCCTTAGATCTAAAAGATTTCTCATTAATTTTGAAGAGTTAGTTTTTAAATGGAAACTGAATGGCTTTGTGAGGTATATGCTAAATAATTTTTTTGATAAATTTAATTTAATTCTAGAAAGATAATCATGTTCTTTATAAGAGGCAAAAGTTAGAAAAATAGCTTTTAAAGTATAAGCAAAAAACAAAGCTAGAACCGAAATTATGAAAAGTCTTTCTTTTGTATAGCCTTCTAATCCCAAAAATTTAAAAAATTTTAAGGTATTTTCACCTGAATCAAATGAAGAGATAATGTGTAAAGCAGGTAAAACTAAACCTATACTTAAAGTTTCAAAAAAAACCACTCCAAATGCAAGAAAGATAATTATTAAAAAGTAATTTCTATCTCTTTTATCAAATAAGTTAATGTATTTTGAAAAATAATTTTTAATCATTAATAATTGTAAAAATTTAATATTTGTGTATATATATACAACATTGTTCAAAATTTGAACAGAGGTAGTTTAATATGATAATACTTGGTATAAACGCAGGTCACGGCGCAAGTGCAGCACTAATGATCAATGGAAAGATTGAATTAGTTTTTCAAGAAGAAAGGTTAACAAAAATTAAAAACTTTCATGGATATCCAAAATTATCAATTGAAAAATGTTTAAAATTTGTGGATTCTTTAAATTTAAAAATAGATATTGCCGTATTTAGTTCTTCCAAACCTTTATCGATTTTGCCTTTTAAATTTCCAATCCAAAATTATTTTAATATAAAAGATTTTAAAGGTTTTTATGGAGAAGAATTTTACGATCGAGTATTAGCAAATAAACCTGTCGGAAATTATTTTAAAAAATTGGAATTAGATAAAAGAAAAAAAACTAATTACTATTTAAGCTTCAAAAATTTTAAAAAGAAAGATTTTTACAATAGAAAAAAAATTTATAACTTTTTTAAAACAACTTTATTAAATCAGTCAAAAAACTTAATTAAGAAAATAGATTTCTTAGACCATCATTCTTGTCATGCACATTATGCTTATTATTCAATTGATAGAAATGAAATTAAAAAAAACAAAGTTGCAGTTATAACACTTGATAGTATGGGCGATAGTATAAACCAAACTCTGTGGTTACCATCAAAAGATAAAAAAAATATTATTAATATTAATAGGAACGCTGAATGCGATATAGCAAGAATCTATAAACTCGTTACATTAATTTTATCTATGAAACCTGGCGAACATGAATACAAAGTTATGGGTTTAGCTGCTTATGCAAAAACTTCCTACAGCATGGAGGTGTACAACAATGTATTTAAAGATTTGCTTAAAATTAAAAATTGTAAAATTGTACACAATAAAAGACCGAAAAATCTTTACCGGTTTTTGATAAAAAAGCTAAATCACTATCGTTTTGATAACATAGCCGGAGGACTTCAAATTTTTGTAGAAAAAATTTGTTCAAAACTTCTTTATCAAATAAATAAAAAATATAAGTCAAAATATTTTACTATTAGCGGTGGCGTATCAATGAACGTAAAATTACACAAAGTTCTCTCAGAGCTTAAATTTGTTAAAAAAATATATGTAGCCCCAACTGGAACAGACGAGTCGTTAGCAATTGGAGCTTGCTACCATATAACAAAGTCTAAGTCTCATTCTTTAAAAAATATTTATTTGGGCCAAAAACTTTTTGAAAATAAAAAAAACCCGAGATCTTTTATAAAAAATAAAATAAAAAAATATAAAAATTTAAAAATAACAGAAAATGTAAGAGGAAAAGATATAGCAAAATTGTTAAAAAAAGGAGAGATTATTGCATTAGCTCAAGGTAGAGAAGAATTTGGTGCAAGAGCTCTTGGGAATAGAAGTATTATTGCTGATCCTTCACAGCCAGATGTAGTCAAAACTATTAATGAGATGATTAAAAATAGAGATTTTTGGATGCCTTTTGCTCTAACAATTTTATACGATTACCACAAAAAGTATTTAATTAATTCAAAGAATATAAATTCAGAATTTATGACCATTGCTTTTGATACAAATAAAAAAAAATACAAACAAATTAAAAGTGGAACCCATCCATATGATAATACAGTAAGACCTCAGATGTTAAAAAAAGAGAAAAATAGATTTTATTACAATATTGTTGAAAATTTCTATAAATTAAAAGGCATACCTGCTGTTTTAAACACCAGTTTAAATCTTCATGGTTCTCCGATTTCATCGACTTTTGAGGATGTTTTTTATACTTTTAATAATTCTGGGCTGAAATATTTGTATGTTGAAAACAATTTCTTAATTAAGAAATTAGGGAAAATGTGATTAAAGCTTTGACAACGTTCAATTTTTGAACTAATTGCTTTACAGTTCAAATATTGAACACTATAATATGAGGATTAATGAACGACACAGAATTTGAAATACTAAGGAAAATATCTAAAAAGGCTGTATCTTCCCAAAGAAGACTTTCTAAGGAGTTGGATACAAGTTTAGGAAAAGTTAACTATTGTCTAAAGGCTTTAGCTGACAAGGGTTTGATTAAGATATCAAATTTTAAAAATAGTAAAAACAAGGCTAAATATTTGTACATTTTAACTCCCAAAGGAATATCAGAGAAATCTAAAATTACCTTAAGGTTCATGAAAAGAAAAATGAAAGAGTACGACGAGCTAAAAGAAGAATTAAAAAAAAGTAATCGTTAACTTTGTGATTTATTTCAAGCATTTCCTTAAAATAATTAAATTTATTATTCAGGATCCTTTTTTTTCAATAAAAGATTTTTTAGCAGATATTAAGAAGGATTACTTTACGAAAAAATTATCAAAAAAAAATAATCCTAAAATTATTTGGTGTGCCGGGTTACCAAAATCTGGAACTACTTTAATAGAAGAAATTTTTGATAATCTTCCATACGTGAGAGCAAATACATCTATGTTGAGATTTTATTATCATAATCCTATCCAATTTGATTATCAAAAAAAAAATCTATCTGAACACGATTACCATGGTATTACAGAAAACAATTTTAAATATTTACCAAAGAATAAATTAACTTTTTTCAAAACCCACACACATTTTGAAAAAAAATATTTTGATATAGCAGAAAGGTACGATGCTAAAATAATTATCTCTGTTCGAGATTTAAGAGACATGATGATAAGTAGATATTTCCATATTTATAAAGAAAAAAAAAATCAAGATCATGAACAAATAAAAGACTTAAGTTTTGAAGACGGTTTTATTAAATCTTTAGGTATTATGAAAAATAGAACCATGAAGCCAGTGGTTTATTATTACAATTGGATAATAGAGTGGAAAAAATTTTCTGAAGATAAAAAAATTTTATTATTATGGTATGAAAATTACATTCATAATCCACATTTCTATATTGAACAAATTTTAAAATATTTAAATGTAGATAATAATTTGTCAAATCAAATTCAAAATTCATTAGAAAGAAGTAGAAAAAATTTTTCAAATGATCTAAGCAAAAATTTAAATCACGTGGGAAAAAGAATTTCAACTTTTAGAACTGGAAAATCATATAATTGGAAAAAATATTTCAATAAAAAAATTGAAGACTCTTTTACATCGATGCTCCCTGGGCCTCTTGATTTAGTTACTTATAAAGAAAATGAAAAATAATAAATTAATAATTATTTGGAGCAGTGTTTTCAGAGATTTTGACTACTACCGTTTAGAGTTAAGTTTTCTATCTAAAAAATTCAATATCGAGGTTCATGAAATGGTAAAAATTTTTAACCCTAACTTTGAGAAAGTCTATCAACAAAGATCTAAAAAGAAAATTGTAAAAAGATATAAGAGTCTTAATCAATGGCATCAAAATTTTAAAAAAGTTCTAAAGAAAGATAATGTTGCAGTGATTTATTTTGGGAATATTCATTCAGTAAAGCAATTAATTGTTAGTAAAATTATTTCACAAAATAATGTACCGATAATAATGTTTTCATCAGGAGTATATCCTGTCCCTAAAATTACAAAAGAAGCGATTAAATCTAAAATCAAAAGTAATTTAAATTTATATTCTTTTTCATTTTATTTATTAAAAAATTTTTTTTCATTTTTAGGGAAAATTTATGCAATGCCAGATTATTTAATAGCTTCTTCCTCTGAAGATTATAAAAAATTTGTTAAAAAATATAAGAATTCAAAAACATTAGTTTATAAAGGAAATTATTATGACTATTCGAATGCACTAATTTACAAAACAAAATCAGTTGATAAAAAGTATAAATCAAATGCTTACTCAGTATTTCTAGACTCTCCAGGCCCAAGATTCATAGCTGATGAAATATTATATAGGTTCAAAATAACTCATACTCCAGAAAAATGGTTTCCAGCAATTAATACTTTTTTTTCTTTTATAGAAAAAAATTTCAAAACTAACATTAAAATTGCACCACACCCAAAAGTAAAAGCAAAAAAATTTTCGAAAGATTTTAATTACAGAGAAACAGTTTTTAATAAACTTGCACATATAGTAAAAAATTCAAAAATTGTTATTGTTAAAGCTCCTGGATCAATGGCTCTAGCATATGCTGCGCTTTTTAAAAAACCTATCTTGTGTATTTATTCAAATGAGATGGAAGTTTATAAAGGGCAAATCGATAAACTCAAAGCATTCGCTGACGCTTTTAAAACAAAAATTATAAATATAAACAAAAAATACACAAAAAATTCTATCGCAAAAATTTTGAAGGTAGATGAGAAATCTTATGAAAAATACAAATACAAATATTTAACATCAAGAAAAGATAAAAAACCAAATTATAAAATAGTTACTGAAGTTTTAAATGAAGTTTTCCAAAAAAAGGCGCTTAAATGAAAATAAAAAAATTAATAAAAAGAAAAAAATTAATCATATTTGACCTTGACGGGGTTTTAATTGACTCAAAACGAAACATGTCTGTTGCATGGAAATATGCAACAAAAAAAAATTTTATTAATGTCCCTTTCAAAAATTACTTTAGAAATGTTGGTTTACCTTTTTACAAAATTTTACAAAACCTTAAAATTAAATCTGGATTTGAAAAAATAAGAAGGGATTACAACTTTAAATCAAAAAAGAAACTTGGTTTAATTAAACTCTACCCAGGTACAAAAAAAATATTTAATGATCTCAGAGCAAATGGCAAAAACTTAGCATTATTAACTTCCAAAGATTCATCAAGAACAAAAAAAATATTAAAAAAATTCAATATAAAATTCAACTGTATTGAGTGTGGGAGTCAAAAAGTTAAAGGCAAACCCAACCCTACTCAGATTTTAAAAATTTTAAAAAAATTAAAAACTAAAAAAAAATATGCAGTTTATGTCGGAGATTCAATCCATGACTCAATGACAGCTAATAATGCAAAAATAGATTTTATTTTTGCAAGTTATGGTTATACAAAAAAACGAAAGTATAAATATAATATTAAAAATCTCAAAGAACTATAATCTTATGGAAAATATTTTTAAAAAACAAATAAAAATTTTTAAGCAATTTAATATTTTTTGTAAAAAAGGTCTTGAATTGAACAGTTTAAATTATATCTTTTTTCTTAGTCAATCACTAGGAGCTGATTATTTTAAATATAAACTTAAAGAAAAAAATTCTTTAATAATTCTTATATTTAATTACTTTAAAGAACTTATTTCTCTCGGTTTTTTTAAAAATATATATGTGTTAAACAAGGAAAATAATTTTAGAAAGTGCAAAAAAATTATATTTACGTGGGGTCATTTAATTGATTTTGACTCAAAAGGTAAGTTTAAGGACAGGTATATTCATCTAAAAGCAGCTAAAAATAATATCCTTTGGGTAATTTTTTATGTCGATCCAAAGTTACCAAGGAAAATTGATGAGAATCTAATTTATTTTAAGTTAAATAGGTATAAATTTTTTAATATATTTGCTTTTTTACAAAATATTCTATTTGTTTTACAAAAAGAAAAATACTCAATTAAAAAATCTTTTTTGAATTTTTCTTCGTCCAGTATTGTTGGTTATCATTTGGAGGATTTGTTTAATTCTACAATCGACCTTTCAGAGATAAAAAAATTGTTTTTACCTTATGAAGCTCAAATATTTCAAAAAAAAATAATCAATTTAGTAAGAAGCTCAAACAATAAAATACATATAATTGGTTTTGATCATACAGCACCTCAGTCAATGCCTCTGAATTTATATTATGATGAATTTTCACCAGACTTACTTATAGTAACAAGTAAAAATAAAGCAAATTTTAATAAGAAATACTTAAACTGGCCATCAAGCAAAATTAATGTAAGTTCATCATTCAAATTTAAAAAAGAAAATAAAAACAAATATTCAAACAAGATATTTTTACCTTATAAATTAACCGATATAAACTTTTATTCCAGTGAACTTTCAAAATTTTTAGATAAAAGAAAAATAAATGACTTTAAAAAATTTTCCTTAATTAATCA
>CETM01202985.1_pt1 | contig 17454 bp, 17 predicted proteins | sample 361451 | NCBI WGS metagenome assembly CETM01 (sample SAMEA2622690, study PRJEB7988) | marine metagenome | isolation source: saline water (ENVO:00002010), including
ACTATAATCGGGTAACGAGTCGCTGTCGACTTGATCCGGTGCTAACTCTGCTGAGGGTGGTCTCTCGATAACACGCTCTGGAATACACTCAGATCGTGTGTTGCGGTAACTCGCAAGCTGATACACTAAGGTTTTAGGTACGTCTTTAATCGGTGCAAAGCCGCCACACATATCGCCATACAAAGTGGCATAACCCACTGCAACTTCACTCTTGTTGCCGGTGGTCAACACGAGCGCCCCTGTCTTATTCGACAGTGCCATCAACAACACGCCACGACAGCGCGATTGCAGGTTTTCCTCGGTTGTATCAGTGGCAGTTCCTTCAAAGAACGGGCCCAGCTGTCCCATAAAGGCATCAAACATAGGTTCGATCGGCACCACATCATACTTAACATTAAGCGTCTTAGCTTGTTGCTCAGCATCTTCCAAACTCATATTGGACGTATACTTAAACGGCATCATGACGGCTTGAACACGATCGGCACCCAACGCATCTGCGGCGATCGCCAATGTCAGCGCGGAATCAATACCGCCAGATAATCCCAACAATACATTTTTAAAGCCATTCTTGTTGACGTAATCGCGTACCGATAACACTAAAGCATCGTACACATGTGCTAATCGAAGGTCAGTATCCTCACCTGCGTAGGGCGGAAATGCTTCGCACGACAGTTGGCTCCCCGCTAACTTAAGTGTCGCTAACGTGGTTTCACAATGCGGTAACTCGGCGATTAAGCGGCCTTCTCTATCCATAACCATGGAATGACCATCAAAGATCAATTCGTCTTGCCCGCCGCAATTGTTGAGATAAGCAATCGGAAAACCATGCTCCGAAACGCGTTGTCTCAATACGGATAAACGCTGGTCATGTTTATCGATTTCGTACGGCGATGCGTTGACCGACACAACCAAATCAAGCTGGTCGTCCGCTAAACGACTGAGCGGTTCTGGATGCCAAAGGTCTTCACAAATCATCAAACCAATACGGTAGCCTTGCCACTCAAAGACTTGTCCTTCGTCGCCAGGTACAAAGTAGCGCTGCTCATCAAATACGCCCGTGTTCGGCAAGCGTTGCTTTTTATAACGCAAGAGACATTCGCCACGGTGCAATACCGAAACCACATTAAAGAGCTGCTCGCCCACTTTACTGGGGTGCCCCACAATCACAACACAGTCCGAAGCCGCCGCACTGATCTGTTCAACCGCATTATCCACCGCCTCTTGGTGATCGGGACGAAGCAGCAAGTCTTCGGGAGGGTAGCCTGTAATCGCTAATTCAGGAAACACAATAATATCGTGCTCGTGACTTTGCTCGGCCACGGTTTTAAGTATCAGACTGGTGTTGTTATGAAGCGCACCGACAGTAAAATCTAATTGTGCCATGCACAATGACAGCTCAGACATAGTGTTTGATCCAGCGTTACAGTACTAAAAATACAGGGGGCGAATAGTATAGCAGCGACGGTTTTTTGGCAAATACCTGCCTAATTAGTGACGTAAATCCTCGGGAATAGGCACATCGGTATTCGGCTTTTTGGGTCGCTTCGCTTTACCCTGTTTAAACATTTTAAGCTGGTATACGTACGCGAGCACTTGAGCAACCGCCACGAATAACCCACGCGGGATCTCTGCCTCAATTTCTGTGGTGTGGTAGATAGAGCGCGCAAGGGCAGGTGAAGCGACCAAAGGAACATCATACTCAAGCGCAATTTCTCGGATTTTAGCTGCAGTTTCATCCGTTCCCTTTGCCAACAGGATAGGTGCTTTATTACCATTCTCTTCGTATTTAATGGCAACCGCAAAATGCGTTGGGTTAGTCACCACCACATCGGCTTTAGGGACTTCTTGCATCATTCGACGGTTCGCCATCTCCATTTGCAAACGGCGAATCCGCCCTTTAACCTCTGGACTTCCCTCAGAGTCTTTATGCTCATCTTTTACTTCCTGCTTAGTCATGCGCAGGTCTTTGTTGTGTTTCCATAACTGAAACGGTGCATCAATCACAACAATGAGAAACATTGAGCAGCAAATCAGCAAAAACATCCACATCAGAATGTTTAGTGCATTCTCAATCATATTCGGCATCTGACCCATGGAAATCTGCAGAATATTTTCAAACTGCCAACTTAATAAAAGAAACGCACTGACAGCGACTACGGCAAACTTGGCTATCCCTTTTACCAGTTCAACCAACGCTTGCGTGCCAAACATTCGCTTAAATCCATTCAATGGGTTCATGCGAGAAAACTTTGGGGCCATAGCTTTCCAGGAGAAGTTAATGCCTCCCAACCAACTATTTCCCAAAAATGTAAAAAAGGTAATAAATGCGAAGATAATGGCAACGGGCCAGATAATATGCTCGAAACTCACCGCGAGCGCCTTATACATCTGAGTCGTGTCAAATGCTTGGCGTCGCTCTAAGGTAAATAAATCAACAAATAGGCTGCGCATACCCATGTATAATGATTGACCAAACCAAAAAAACGCAACCGCCGCACTGACTAAAACAAACACCGTTCCCATTTCCTTGGAACGCGCAACTTGACCCTTCTCTCGGGCCTCTCGTTTTCGTTTCTCTGTGGGGTCTTCTGTGCGTTCTTGATCTGTTTCAGCCATCCGTCACCTCAGCACTGACTGCCAATCACTGTACACATAACACCAATGGCTTCCTGCCACTGATTCTCGAAATGAAAAATAAATCCGCCGATTGTCAGCCATAGCACTATTAATCCACTCACCATGGTAATGGGAAAGCCAATCGCGAAAATATTCAATTGAGGCGCCGCGCGCGTCATAATACCAAACGATAAGTTGATCAGCAGCAGAGCGACAATCGCAGAAAGCATCGCGGTTAAGGCAGCCGAAAACATCGAGCTCCCCCAGTCTGCAATCATCCTAAACGCGTCTGCATCAAGTCCCGTCATCGCGACAGGCACTGAATCGAAACTGGCAACAACCATTTGAATCATGAGCAAATGGCCATCGAGTGCAAGAAAGATCAAACTTGCCAGCATCAAAAAAAACTGCGCAATCACTGGCACCTGTTGGCCGTTAGTCGGATCGACCATCGAGGCGAAACCCAAACCAATCTGCATAGCAATAATTTGCCCGCCCAATACAAAGGTTTGCAGAAAAAGAAGCGACAGTAAGCCCAACGCCACACCGACAACAATTTGCTGGGCGGTGACCACCATGCCGCCCACGGAAAACATCTCCACTCCTGCATTGACCGCTGGAAGCGCAGGAGAGATGGCAAAGACGATAGCTATTGATAGCAGCACTTTAATTCGGGCATTCACCAGCGTACCAGAGAACAGCGCCATACTCATGATCATCGAGGAGACACGAGTCAGAGGCCACAAATGTTGTTGTAGCCACTCCATTAATACTTGTGTCACCAGATCCATATTAACCGACCACTTGCGGTATTCGGTTATACATTTCGATGGTGAAATCCATCAGCAAGCCAACAATGAAATGACCTCCCAGTCCTATGACAGCCAAGGTCACCAGTAATCGAGGTAAGAAACTTAACGTTTGCTCGTTGATTGAGGTGGCAGCTTGAAAAACAGCCACTAATAAGCCGACCAGCAAACTGGGCACAATAATGAAGGCAACAATAATAACGATGAGCTTGAGTGCTTGTTGAAACACGTCAAGAAAGACTTCAGGGGACATTCGGCCTCCTACACACCAAAACTGCCGGCAAGTGTACTCATGGTTAAGTTCCAACCATCTACCAACACGAATAGCATGAGCTTAAACGGTAGCGAGACAATCATCGGTGATAGCATCATCATACCCATTGCCATCAATACGCTGGCAACGACCAAATCGATAATCAAAAACGGAATAAACAGCATAAAACCAATTTGGAACGCCGTCTTGAGTTCCGAGGTGATGAATGATGGAATCAGAATTGACATCGGCGTATCTTGCGGACTCTGAATATTCGTCTCGCCCGCTATTTCAGCAAAGGTTTGGATATCCGTAACCCGAGTTTGTGCCAGCATAAAGGCTTTAAGCGGCGCGGTCGCGCGGTCCACGGCCTCCATTGAAGTCACTTCCTCATTTAAATACGGCTGCAACGCTTTATCATTAATCTCATTAAGTACGGGACTCATAATAAAAAACGTGAGAAATAATGTGATACCGATAAGGACTTGATTTGAAGGTGACTGCTGCAAACCAATCGCCTGACGTAAAATGGCTAACACCACAATGATGCGTGTAAACGACGTCATCATGATAACCATCGCTGGAATAAACGTCAGCGCCGTCATAATGGCTAGAATTTGTAGAGTGACCGAGTACTCTTCACTGCCATCAGGATTAGTTTTCACGGTCACAGCCGATATATCTTGCGCTGCATAAGCAACGTCAGGCAACACCAGCGCAAGTAGAGCCAGACAACTTAAAAAAAGCTTGAGTCTCATTGTTTTTCTTCTCCAAGCACGAAGTCATCCGGCAGTTCTTTTAAACATTCGACACGTTCTGGCGTTACACCGAGCAAGAATTTTTTATTACCGATTTGCACCACACTAATGCGCTCTTTAGGACCTAACGTCAGGGTACCCATCAATTTCATCCCTTTCGTGCCTTGAAACTTAACATTGAAGCGTTTTAATACCGTTGCTAGCGCAATTATCACAACAATCACTGCAATCAATGCAACTAACATCGATGCCACATCTTTGCCGCCAATAGGCGACGAGGCTTGCTCGACTTGCGCGAGTGCCGGGCTAACCCAGACGCTAGCGAAGCTTACGAATACGCTCGATTTGACTGATAACATCGGTGAGTCGAATCCCAAATTTATCGTTAACCACAACAACCTCGCCGTGCGCAATCAAGGTCCCGTTCACCAGTACGTCGAGCGGCTCACCAGCAACGCGTTCAAGCTCTACGACAGAACCTTGGTTGAGCTGCAACAAGTTACGAATACTAATTTGACTACGACCGACTTCCATCGAAATCGTAACGGGGATGTCGAGGATCGCATCAAGCTTACGCTTGTCGTCATCATTAAAGTCTTCTGCGTTAAGTTCCTCTAGTTCCGCAGTCCTAACGCCATCTTCCTTATTCTTAGCTTCTTCGCCATCACCCTCTTCCGAGGCCGCTTGCTCAGCCATCGCCGCTTCCCAATCATCCATTTCGTTGTCTTTATTACTCATTGCTATCCCTCAACTCAGTCAAATGCTGAATGCTATAAATCAATATCTTCTTCAAGTTGGCGCAGTTCTGCATCACCACCTATCCGGCGACCGCCTCGCGTTAACATATGGATGTCAGATTTTACCGTCTCTGGACGTCTAATCTTGTCGGAGATTTTCAACGCAATATTATCTCGAGAGCGTCCCATCTTCGCGTGGAAGGTAGGTAGGTCTTCAATAAACACCGTCAAATTGTCAGGTACTTCTAATGGGATAATGTCACCCTCAGCAAAATCCATGACCTCGCGCAGAGTTACATTAACATCCGCCAACTTAGCCACCATTTCTACAGGCACATCCATGATTTCATCACGCAATGCCTTACTCCAACGCATATCGGTGTCTTCTTTATCTGACTGAACACCGGCGTCCAGCAGCTCTCGGATCGGCTCGAGCATCGAATACGGTAATGCAATATGGAAATCACCGCCGCCTCCGTCAAGCTCAATATGGAAGGAACTAATAACAATGACTTCGGTCGGTGACACGATATTAGCCATTGCCGGGTTAACTTCAGAGTCCAAATATTCGAACCCGACGTCCATCACAGGCGCCCAAGCTTCTTTATAATCTTCAAAAATGAGCTTAAGCAACATTTGGATAATGCGTCGTTCGGTTGGAGTGAACTCACGACCTTCAATTTTTGCGTGATAACGTCCATCACCACCGAAGAAATTATCCACCAAGATGAAGACAAGGCGAGCTTCCATCGTAATAAGCGCGGTACCTTTGAGCGGACGAAAACGCACCATATTTAAACTCGTTGGGACAAATAACGTGTGTACATACTCACCGAACTTCAGCATTTGCACACCGTTTATCGACACTTCAGCTGTCCGCCGCATCATGTTAAATAGGCTTACACGCATATGTCTGGCGAATCGTTCATTGACGATTTCCAGCGTAGGCATGCGTCCACGAACAATTCGATCTTGCGATGAAAAGTCATAATCTAATGCTTCTGATGCGGCGCTGGAGGATTCAGTATCCTCCTCTTCAACGTCATCAACTCCATGCAGGAGCGCATCAATCTCGTCTTGTGATAGTAAATCGCTCAAAACACTGCTCGCTCTTTTATTGCATGACTAGACCGGTGAATAAAACTTTCTCGACCAAGCCTTGTCCTGTGACACTTTCAAGTGCTGCACGCACCTGCTGTAAAGCTAGCTGACGAATGCGCTGCTTACCTTCAGCCGTTCTTAGCTCATCGGCAGTTGAAGAACTAAATACTTCATGCAAAGTGCCTTCGATGAGGGGGATGTGTCGCTTCGTCAGTTCTTCGCTTTGCTCACCACGCACCATCAACTGCACACTTATCTGCACGGTTCGTTCACGCGCGTCGCCCGGCACGATAAACACAAAGGGTCTCGGCATACCAACATAAAGCGCACTGCCCACTTGAGCGGGCTGTTCAGAACTCTGTGACGCTGGCGTTTCGACCGAATTGGATTGCGATGCCTGAACCGTTTGTTGATCTCCCGACATGAACCACACAGCGATAACGATAACGATTACAAGTAATCCAGCAACGCCCCCAATAATAATCCACTTTTTCTTGCCAGAGGAGGTCTGTTCTTGCTCTTCTGCTTGATTATCTTCTTCCGCCATAAGGTCACCTCAAATGAGCCGTTACTCGATAACGAGCACTATATATCGAAATGGGGATGGGTTTCATCCTTTACACATAGAAATCGAGTCGCCCCTGTGCAAGAAAGTCATCCACTGAAGCTTCGAGTTGTGTTACCGAATCATCAACCTCGCCTTGCCCCCCAGCGACTGTACCCGCATTCGCGCGGTTACCGCGCTCGCCTTGCTGCTCGCTAACGCTGCTCTCTGCTAAGTTTAAACCTTGTTGCTCGAGCATCTCGCGCAGACGCGGCATAGTTTGTTCTATCGCTTCACGGGCTTGTGCCGACTGCACCTGAAACTGCACGGTGGTCTGATCGCCTTGCGTGTGAATGCGAACGTGCATAGAACCTAACTCAGGCGGATCAAGACGAATATCAGCGCGCTGAATGTTCTTAGAAACCATCATCTGGATGCGTTCTTGCATTTTTTGCGCAGCATCTTGATGTTGCAAATCCAGCGGCTTGTCGACAGCCGTTTGCGCTTGAACTACCGACATACCATCAACTTTGGTAAGTGTCTGTTGCACCTGAGTCACGGCAGTTACGTGGTTCGACTGTTGCTGAGTTTGTTGCGGACTAGACGAATTGTCTAAAACGCTGGCCGACTGAGTCAACGCTGCGTTAATGTCACTCGTATTACTCGCGCCCGAGTTACCTGCCGCACTCACTTTAAGTTCATCTTTCACCATCTTAGCTATCGTGCTTTGTTCACTCGAAGGCTTGGTGTCTTCCTGTTTTATTTGCTGAAACCCTGAAGTGTCGACATCCGATGTTTTTTGAGCTCTCGGATTCGCAGTTGTTGGAGGCGGCTGCACTTCGCTATCACTGCGCTCGCTCACCGCTTTAGCTGGCTGAAACGTAGGCGCATCGACGGCCACTAATCGCATCTTATTATCCGCCTGTTGCAAGTGCGATTGATACTTCTCAACCCAAGCAACAAGTGTTTGGTGCTGCTTCGCATCAAACGATTTAACATCATTCAATAACGCGTTTACGTGCGCCATACCCTCTTCAAGTGAGGCATCTGGGTGACTGTTGCGAAACTGCTCAAGCTGCTCTTTAAGCCACTCGCGCTGCTGTGGTTCGAGTTTAGGTAAGCTAAACTCAGTGGACGACTCAGCTTCATGATCCTGTGCGGCTAAGCGTTGTTCCACTTCAGTCCATTGACTGTCCTGCTGAGGCTTAACCACTTCAGATTGAAACCGACTTAACTCGATAAGTAAGTCTTCACTTTCTTTGTCCAGTTTTGCAAGGTCGATATTACCGCGCTGCTCCGCATCGGCAACTAATTGCCGCAGTGCACCCGCTTGATTAATTAGTTTATCAACCGCTTGCTGCTGTTCTGCACTCAATTCAGCTTGGTTTATTTTACTTTTTGCCAGTCCTTCATCGAGTTGATCGAGCCACTTTACGACCTTATCAAGCATGGCTTTATCTTCAGCATCTAACTCAACCTTACCCACAGACTCATCATGACCCGATTCGTCCGAAACTAACAGATCACGCATCCGTTCTATGGTATCGATCCACGGCGCAGTTTCTGCGGAGCTGCCTGAAGCAGCTTTAAGTTTATCAAGCAGCGGAGACTGAGGAAGCTCATTGCTCTCTTTAGGGAGACTAAACTGACGCTCACCCTGTTCAACCGACACTGCCTGGCGGGCAAACAGTTGCCGCTGTGATTCATCTTGCTGAGTCGGTTGCAATAATTCGGCAAATTCACGACCGTTAGCATCCTGCATCTCGAGATCGCTAAAACCACTCGCGGATTCACTGTTTATTAATGAACCTTGTGCATTCGCGGCTATTTGCATAATGTTGGGCATAGTTTGTCACCTATTGGACAGCGCATGATTATTTGACGCTACTGCCACGTTGATTCGATTAGATTAAACGAAGCAATATTTATACCAATCTGGCTTTTTTGTTCCTGATAAAACGCTGGGTTGAAAAGTCATCTAAGTTTTTTTGCTCTCTCCGAGCACGTTTACGCTCCGCCTCTCGCATTTTATTTTGAATCAAAATTTCTATCGATTCGGCTTTGCGACGCTGCTTCAGCCACTGTTGCTTACGCTGTTCAACCACTTGGTTCAGTTTTTTAATCACTTGATGGAGTTGCTCCACACCCTCGTCGAGCTTTCCAACAAACGCATGATATTGACCAAACTGGATAGACTGAATGCCACCTGTACCACGTGTTTGTAACTGATTTAAGTAGTCCAAACGGTATTGAACCAAACCATCGAGTCGTTGCTGTTCACTCATTAATTGCTGCTTGGCTTGACTAAAATGTTGCGCCAATTTATCGGTACGTTGCTGCTCTAACTCGAGTAGCATTTCTAATTGTGAAAGTTCGGCCATTCGGTTGGCTCCTAGCGGTTACTAAACGCGCGTTGCGTAAGTTGCTGTAATTTAATCAAACTTTCGTCATAGCTAATCACTTCATTCATACGCTGAGTCAAAAAGCTCTCGACCTGAGGCAGCATCGCAATGGCTTCATCAATCTTGGCGTCGGAGCCTCTGTTGTATGCTCCAATTGAAATGAGATCGCGGTTTCTGCGGTAGGATGAATACCACTGCCGTACTTTTGTTGCTCTTTGTAGGTGTTCTTCAGAAACCACTTGGGGCATCACCCTACTGATCGAGGCTTCGATATCGATCGCTGGATAATGCCCTGAATCAGCTAGCTCACGGTTAAGTACGATGTGACCATCCAAAATAGCACGCGCCGAGTCAGCGATCGGATCCTGGAGATCGTCGCCTTCGGTTAGCACGGTATAAAATGCAGTGATTGAACCTTGTGCTCCACCGCCGTTTCCCGCTCGTTCAACAAGTGCTGGTAAACGGGCAAACACAGAAGGGGGATAACCCTTAGTTGCCGGAGGCTCGCCCACAGCTAACGCGATTTCACGTTGTGCCATGGCATAACGAGTCAAGGAATCCATCAATAGTAGAACGTTTAAGCCTTGATCACGGAAATATTCAGCTACCTTGGCTGCTGTTTCACAACCCCGTAGCCGCAATAATGGCGATTGGTCAGCGGGAGCTGCAACTACAACAGCCTTTTGTAATCCATCTTCGCCTAATATTTCGTCAATAAATTCTTTGACCTCGCGACCCCGTTCACCAATAAGTCCGACAACAATCACATCCGCATTGGTGCCTTTTGTCATCATTCCCAACAGTACACTTTTACCAACGCCACTACCTGCGAATAACCCCATGCGCTGACCTTGACCGACAGTAATGCATGCATTGATAGCATTCACACCGACATCAAGCGGTGATTTTACAGGGCGACGATTTAAAGGGTTGATTGGTAAACTCCGATACGCCTGATGATTATCCGTCAATACGGGTCCCTTGCCATCTAACGGATGACCACGCGCATCGATAACTCGTCCTAACAATTCTAGGCCTAGGGGAAGCTGTTCAGTGCGAGTTAACGGTTTGACTTTAGCGCCAGGGACAACGCCGTGGGCGTCATCCATCGGCATCAAGTAACTGGTTTGACCTTCAAAGCCAACAACCTCTGCTTCGATTTCACCATGGGCAGACTCGACCGCGCATGTCGCTCCGATAGGCGCACGTACGCCCACGGCTTCAAACATCAAGCCCACGACACGGGTCAAATAACCAGATACCAAAACTGGAGCTGGCTTGACCCGCTTATTTAGCGTCGCAAAATAGTCGGTTAACACATCGCTCATGACGACCCTTGTAGTTTTTCAAAAATCAGGTCGATGCGGCTCGATAATGAATAATCAACACTTGAGCTTTCAGTAGTAACACGGCATCCGCCGCGCTCAAGTAGCTCGTCCTTACTCAACAGCCAGCCTTTTTCTTTTAGGTATTCCTCACCTAAACTCGTATGCATCAGCTCAAGGTCATCAGAATTTAAATGGATAATTACGCGTTGATCGGTGACGGGCAGCACTTCGAGTGCCTGCTGAAATGCTTTCTTGATGATGTTTTCATTATGTAGAGGTTCGTCCAGGCAAGCCGCTCGAGTCAAGTTGAGTACTAAATCCAACAGCTGCTGACGCAATGTCTCAGTCAATTGCTGTGTTGGCTGTGTCAGACCATTCAAAACCTCGATGAGACGCTGCTCTGCTTCAGCCATTTTTGCCTTGCCATCAGCCAAGCCTTGTTCAAATCCAGACTGGAAACCCTGCTCACGCCCTTGCTCCACACCCTCGTGATGACCCTGTTCGACCCCCTCTTGGTGGCCTTGCTCGAACCCGGCTTTAAAGCCTTCTTCGCGCGCTGCCTCGCGGATTTCCTCTAACTCTTGTGCCGTTAACGGCTCCGGCGCTTGCTCCTCTTGCTCTTGCTCCGGCGGCTCGTACTGCCATTTTCTGGGCTTATTTAATGCATTACGCTGTTCGCCTGCTTTAACCTCATCAGTCGTGATATCCGGTAAGTCCCAGGTTTTCATTGTATGTTGCTCGCTCATGACTGCGGGTTCCTATCCATCATATTATAAGAACTCGTCGCCGCCGCCACCACCGAGCATTATCTCGCCAGCGTCAGCTAAGCGGCGCGCGACAGCAAGAATGTCTTTCTGGGCTGCCTCCACATCGCTAATGCGAACAGGCCCCATGGCTTCGAGGTCATCACGCAACATGTCACCCGCTCGTTTCGACATATTTTTGAATACTTTCTCTTTAACGTTGTCATCAGCACCTTTAAGTGCTTTCTGTAAAGTATCGCCATCAACTTCACGCAACAATGTCTGAATACCACGGTCGTCGACATCGATAAGGTTTTCGAACACAAACATCAGGTCTTGAATCTGCTGACTCATTTCTTCGTCTTGCTCGCGGATAGCGTCCATCAGCTGACCTTCGATATTGGTATCCAAGTAGTTCATGATATCCGCAGCCGCTTTCAAGCCGCCCATCTTCGCCGCTTGTGCACCTGCTTGACCCGCAAACTGTTTCTCCATGATCTCGTTCAGCTCTTGCAGTGCAGCTGGTTGCACTTCCTCTAAGTTAGCAATCCGCATCATCAGGTCTAAACGCACTTTTTCTGGGAACTGAGCCATTATTTCAGCACTCTGCTCGGCATCAAGATACGACAGCACAATCGTTTGAATCTGAGGGTGTTCGTTACGAATAATGGTTGCGACCTGCTTCGAGTCCATCCACTTGAGTGAATCCAAGCCTTTCGCACCGCCACCCATGACGATCTGCTCAATCAGGTTACCCGCTTTATCTTCACCCAATGCAGAGGTCAATGCCTTACGGACAAACTCCTCACTCTTGAAGCCGATGTTGGTAAATCGTTGGATTTCCTCTAAAAACAGATTATGAACCGCGTTGACTTTGTCTTGGTTAAAGTCTTCGAGACTTGCCATTGCAGTACCCACTTTCTGCACCTGTTTGGGTTCCAAGTGTTTAAGAATTTGTGCGGCATCTTCCTCAGACAAACTTAATAATAAGATGGCCGCTTTTTCGACGCCCTCAAGCTGAGTGACGTCGTATTCTTGTTCTCTGCGTTTGGTACGCATATCTGTATTAGGCATCTTCGTTTAACCACGCTTTAACCACTTGAGAAGATAGTTCAGGCTCATTCGCAACCAATGCACGTACGGCCTTCAGCAAATCTTCATCTTTATGCAAGTCGGGAAGTTGTAAACTTCCGTCAGGTCCAAATCCAACTGAACTTTCATCAAACTGAGACGATAACAAGTCGATCGTCTCATCACCCATCATTTCATCGTCTTCGAGCATTGAGTTAGCATCATCGTCCAACTCCTGAGTTGGATTGATGAGCTTCTTCAGCATTGGGCGAACGACCGCCAATATCAATACCAGAATCACTAAGCCGCCCATCACCAGACGCGCCGCGCGCCAGAACCAAGGCTGATCCCAAATGGCTGTCTCGCCCGCGCCGAGATCAGGCAACCGCGCGAAAGGCACTGAGACGACCTCAATCGTATCACCTCGACTTAGATCATAGCCAATCCCACCTTGTAAAAGGCGACGAATATTCTCTAGTTGCTCCGGTGAAGCCGGGGTCGACACTTGCTCACCTTCGGCATTAGTCGTTGTTGGCTGGTTAACGGCAACTGATACACTCAAACGCTCTATCGTGCCCGTTTGGTTGCGAGTATAGCTCACCGTGTTGTCGAGCTCATAGTTGCGCGTTGCTTCGCGATGCAAAGAGCCACTCGCGTCACGTTGACTCGCTCCGCTGCCTGCCTCTTCTGGGATATCTGACTCTAAAGGAGGCTGGTTGCTCAATGCCCCAGGAATGCCACCAATCGCTGAGCCTGCACTGCGGTTTTCGACTGTCATTTCGCTGCGAATAGCTGGCATATCTGGATTATATAGCCGTTGAGTCTTTTCAGATTGCGTGAAATCCATAGTGACATCAACTTGTGCCGTATAGTTATCGTAGCCCAGAACAGGAATCAGAATACTATCAATCTTGTTGAGATACTCTTCTTCGCGTTTGCGCTCAAGCTGGTATTCGCGACTATTCGTTGCCGCCAATGCACTTTGGGACCCTGAATTTAGCAACCGACCATTTTGATCCGTTACGGTAACTTGCGAGGTTTCTAAACTAGTGACAGATGAAGCCACCATATCAACGATAGAAGCAATTTCTTCCTCGCTGAGTGATTGATTGCCTCTTACATTGAGCATAACAGAAGCTTTGGGCTGCTTCTCTCGGCGTGCAAACACGTTCTCTTTGGGAACAGCGAGAAGTACACGTGCCGCCGACACAGCGCGCATTTCTTCAATGGCGCGTGCTAACTGTATTTCACGCGAGTGGATGAGGCGCTCACGTTCTAAACGTTGGCTCACCCCAAAACCTGGCTCGCTCATCAAAATATCTGAGCCCGAGCTCTCCGACTGACCGTAGTCTACGCCCGCTCGAGTGAGTTGTAATTTCACTGCGTCATAGTTTTCTTCGGGTACCGATACAACGTTACCCTCTACTTTATATTCGATGTTATTCGCATCAAGGTAGTCAAGCGTACCGACAAGCTGCTCGGTTTCCATCTTAGCCAATGGACGGAAAGTCGACTCTTGGGCCCAGAGCATGATAAAGACGGCAATGGCAACGCAAATGGCAAGCGCCAAAATTACGACAACCTGGCGTAACATATCAAAGTTAGCCAATTTATCGACAATACTTTGCTTCTCGCCAGCTTGGTCGTTTGTCTCTGCCGAGTTACTACCCGCGCCTTCTGTTACCATTAAATCTGTTGATTCAGCCACAGCTTATTCTCCAACTAGGACGGTTATACCGGCATTGACATGATTTCTTTGTACGCTTCTACCATTTTGTTGCGCACCTGCACCGTAGCTTCAAAAGCAATGCTGGCTTTCTGACTGGCAATCATGGTTTGTTCAAGCGTGACATTCGGATCGCCGAGCTCCATACGCGTTTTCAAGTCGCCAGAGGTTTGCTGTAGCTCATTGACATTATCTACGGCCATTTTCAAAAGGTTAGAAAAGTCAGCATTTGCCGAATTCTCGACTTTTAACGCATTATTATTCTGTGCTTGGTCAAGATTGGCCGATTGAGTTGTCAGTTCGCGCCATTGTTGATAGGCCGCGTTGGCATCTACTTTCATCTTTTTCTCCGTCAAAAAACTTACGGCTTAACGTGTTAGTTAAGATGATGCAAGTAGAGTGCCAACTCCAAAAAGGTGGGCAATTAATTAGAGGTTTAAACCATTATCTCTTATTTTCGCTAGCTTATAACGCAAGGTTCGGGGTGAGATTCCAAGCTCTTCGGCAACAGGCTTACGTTTACCCTGATGACGTTCCAATGATTGTTTAATAATCCGATATTCTTGCATGAATAAGGATTCGCCCAAGTCCTCACTATGCGCTGGCTCTGCCCACATAGCGGATTCTTGCTTAGGGTGGGAATCCACCAGTTGAGCATTTTGCGAAACTTGTTCAGGCAGAACTTGGGTTCCCGGTACAACATCTAACATGAGGTCTGAGGCTTGAATTTCTCCCTCTTGTCGTAACACTAAAGCACGTTGAATGACATTTTCTAACTCACGGATATTTCCCGGCCAACTATGAATACGTAACTGCTGCTTCGCTGATTCCGATAGCTTTACGGGCTCTCGGATACCGAGTCGTTGACGGTGTCGTGCAATTAGCGATTCAGCAATCGGCTCGATATCGTCGCGCCGCTGAGCGAGAGGGAGCCAATGCAGAGGAAAAACGTTCAAGCGGTACATCAGATCTTCACGAAATGTTCCTTCGGCGACTGCTGTTTTTATATCACGGTTTGAGGTTGCAATAATGCGCACGTCTAACCGTATTGCTTGGCGAGCGCCCAAACGCTCGACTTGACGCTCTTGAATCACACGCAAAAGCTTGGCTTGCAGAGCGATATCCATTTCCGTCACTTCATCCAACAAGAGCGTCCCCCCTTGCGCCAGCTCAAATTTGCCGGGCGAGGATTGTGTGGCGCCAGTGAAAGCTCCTTTTTCATAACCAAACAACAGTGATTCCAGCATAGTTTCAGGGATCGCTGCACAATTCACCGCGACAAAAGGACGCTGACCGCGCCCCGACTGCTGATGGATGTACCTTGCAAGTACTTCCTTACCTGTACCACTGGGGCCCGTTATAAGGACGGTTGCGTTCGTGCGTGCCACTTTTTTGGCCAGTTCCAGCAGCGCTAAACTCGACTTATCACGCACCACAATCCCGTCACTTGCAGCTTCGTCTATCGGGGCGTAGCGTTGTACCAAATGCGTCAATTCGTCGATCGAAAAGGGTTTACTTAGGTAATCAATTGCGCCTTCGCGCATCGCGACGACGGCATCATCGACTTTAGCGTAAGCGGTCATCATCACGACCGGTACATTAATCTGCAGATGCTTTATGTTTCGAAGTAGCTGCAAGCCATTCATACCTGGCATTTGCACGTCACTGACGACCAAATCGACTTTATGTTTCTTTAGCTTAAGTAATGCCGACTCACCGCTATCTGCATGCAAGCACTGATAATTTGCGAGCTCAAGTGTATCGGTGATGGCCTCTCTTAAAGCCGCGTCGTCCTCTACCACTAATACAGTAGGACTATCCATAACGCACCTCCAAGTCAGGTTGCTGAATTGTGGGAAACAAGACAATAAAGTCACTGCCGCGACCTTTTTCAGATCGCCATTCGATCTCACCGCCGTGGGCTTTTACCACCGTATCGACTACGGCGAGGCCCAGCCCTGTGCCGTGAGGTTTATTGGTCGCAAACGGCGTAAATAGTCGGGCTTTCATGGCTTCATCAATCCCCTTACCCTGGTCACTGACACGACAGCGCCACTGACCGCCATGACTAGAAGTCTCAACAACTATCGTTTGCCCTGGGCTGCTTGCATCAATGGCATTGGTAATCAGGTTTTGGATTGCGCCAGCGACTGCTGTCTTGTTGATTTTTAAGGTGGATGTTGAAGTGTCGTGGCGCCATTGGATAGCAATGCTTCGCTGTTTGGCATATGCTTCAACCGTTTGCTCTATGTGTGTCATTAGCTTGTTGGCGCTGACATTCGAAAGCGTACTTTGTTGACCACTTTTGGCAAACAACAGCATGTCATTTACATGATGCTCAAGGTCATGTAACCGCGCTTTGAGTTTTCCGCTAAAGTTGACACGTTTTTCTGTATCTAGATTACTTGTCGAAAGGTGTTCTGCGTAAAGTAAAGCAGTAGCTAACGGAGTACGTATTTGGTGAGCTAACGAAGCAACCATTCTGCCCATTGACGAAAGGCGTTGTAAGTGGGCAAGTTGAGCTTGCAGATCGCGAGTTTCAGTCAAGTCAGTCAGCACAACAAGCTGACCAGGCTGATCTGGCAGACTCGACACATCAACCCGCACACGGCGTCCGTTATGCAAAGACACTTCATGCCAGTCATCGGCTTTGGGTGTGAATGTACGGGCGACACAGTCGCGCCATAATTCACCACATAGATTGGCCCCCATCAATTTGACACTATTGGGGTTACAGTAATCGACAATGCCCTGCCCATTCACCAAAATGACGGCATTCGGCATTGCATCAATAAGTGCATGATTAGATTGCATTGGTTAGCGCATCCTAAAAAAGTTCTACGCTAACCATGCAAAAGATATGCCTAATTTTTATTATTTATTTCAGTTACTTAGACGCGTCAAAATTCCATCACTATACTTTAGCGATGTCGTACTTCTTCATTTTTTCAACCAAAGTTGTGCGTCTCATACTCAGTAACTCAGCGGCTTTAGCAACCACTCCGTCTGCACGTTCAAGTGCTTGTTTAATCATTTCAACTTCAATCTCAGCCAGCATATCTTTTAGATTGAGTCCCGTTTCCGGGATTTCGGCAGCAGAAGTCGGTAACGAAACAAGTTCTTCTTCGTCGAGATCATCTTCGTCGTCATCAGAAAAAATGGCGTTCAGCGCATCTCTTTCCTGCAACTCGTCAGGGTATTCTGGCGTGATTTCTTCACTATCGATGTGCCTATATTTGTGCGGTAAATCACTTACATCAACCAACTGATTAGGGTGAGTAATAGAGAGTCGCTCAATCAGGTTAGATAGCTCCCGAACGTTGCCCGGCCAAGGGTGAGCCTCTAGAGACTGCATCGCACGCTCGG
>CETM01084946.1_pt1 | contig 17428 bp, 31 predicted proteins | sample 361451 | NCBI WGS metagenome assembly CETM01 (sample SAMEA2622690, study PRJEB7988) | marine metagenome | isolation source: saline water (ENVO:00002010), including
AGCGGAAAAAAAGAAAGAAAAGAAAGAAGAAGAGGCAGGTTGTTCATGACCCAAACTATAAGGCACCCGAAGGCTCAAAGAGAGATAAACAATTAGATCGCGCTAGAAGGGCATATCAAAGAGGCGATGTTAAATTAGCTGCAAGGATTAGACAAAGAATGGAAAAGAAAGCAAGGAAAGAACCCGGTTACAAGAACAAGCCTAGAAAGGACACGGGTAGATATACTGAGTCTGCTAGTCTGCTCAATAGAGAAATTTTAAAAGAAATGATTGAAGATGTCACAGAAGAGATGAAGCTTGATGAGCTGCTTAAAGAGCTAGAACAGCGCATTCAAGAAAAGAAAGGAAAGTCTCCAAAGGGCTTGTCTAAGGCTGTGAAGAAATCTCTAGACAAAAAAGCAGACAAGCGTTGCCTGACGAGAGGATCTGTTTATGCAGAGTTTAGAAAAGGCTTGGCAGCATATCTTTCATCTGGATCTAGAAAAGGTATGACAGCTCACCAGTGGGCACACGCTAGAGTAAATTCAGCTCAACCCAGTAAATCTTGGGCGACAGTAAAGAAAAGAAAGAAGTGCCCTAAAAAGAAATGAAACTCACAAGAGAAAAATTAAGATCTATAATTCTCCAAGAGTTTCGCAAATACAAGGGAAAGGGTGACAATCCATGCTGGGATGGCTATAGACCCGGTGCTCAGTCTGGTACAGCAACCAAGAAAGGTAAGGGTGACAGTCGCGTCGCTAATTGCGAAGAAATTAAAGAAGAAGATGTCGATGAACAGACTGTCACTGACTATCAAAGAGATCCATACATTTTTGGCAAGGTAGAAAACCCCTACGATGAAACTGAATTATACAGAAAACAACAAATGAGAGAAGGTGACCCAGCAAAAGGAACAGGAAAGAAACCAAAAGGTAGTGGTCGCCGACTCTATACTGATGAAGATCCTAGTGATACAGTTTCTGTAAAATTTAGAACTGCATCTGATATCAGGAAAACTTTATCTAAAAAAAGTTTTAAAAGCAAAAGTCATCAAAGGCAGTCACAAATAATTAATCTTATACACCAAAGAGTTAGAGCAGCATATAAAAATGCAAAAGATCCGGATACAAAGAAAAGGTTGAAAAGAGCGCTGAACTATGCTGAAAAGCGGAAAGAAGCTAGTAAGAAAAAGACTGAAAGGATGAACAAGAAAAAATGAAAATTACACCCGGAAAATTAAGGCAGATTATTAGGGAAGAGCTTAGCATTCTATTAGAAAAAGTTACTGACATGGTTTGTCCAGCAGCGACTCAAGATCTTGAAACAAATACTAAAAATAGAAATGCTGCAATTAAAGCTGACTACATTCAGTACGGTCCTTTAAACCTTGAAGATGAAGATTACTGGGTCAGAGCTGCAGAACACTGGAACACTGAACCTGATATTGCTAAAAAATCAAGATGCTCTAACTGCATAGCATTTGATATTTCTCCTAGAATGTTAGAATGCATGCCCGGGCCGACATCGCAACCAATCGAAGATGAAGAGGGCTATCTTGGATACTGCTGGATGCACCATTTTAAGTGTCACTCTGCTAGGTCTTGCTATACCTGGGCAGCAGGTGGACCGATTGATGAGGACAAAGTCTCTTACGAGTGGCAGGAGAGAAATACTCAAAAAGCTGTGTAATTTTATAAATGTCTATGTAAAATTAATGCATGAATATCTTCATCTTAGACACTGACCCTTCTGTTGCTGCATCATATCATTGTGATAAGCACGTTTGTAAAATGATATTAGAATCAGGGCAAATGCTTTGCACAGCTCACTGGATAATGTGGTTAAAAAAGCTAGGGAAAGATAGATCAAATTTCAGGCTTGTAAGAGACATGCAAAGTTATTTGTATGAAAATATTCCAAAAGAAAAACAACCGCCCTGGAAACTAACTCACATGAATCATCCGTGCTCAATTTGGACCAGAGAGTCTATTGAAAATTACAGATGGCATTTAGAGCTAATGAAAAATTTGCTAGTAGAGTTTGATAATAGATACGAAAAAAGTCATAAGTCATGGGCAGTTCATCAATGGCTCGAGAAAAACTTACCACCAGGTTTACCTAGCGGTCAAACTCCTTTCCCGATCTGCATGAAAGAAGAGTATAAAATTAGCAAAGATCCAGTTGATTGTTATCGAGAATATTATATAAAAGACAAAGTAAGATTTGCCAAGTGGAAAAAAGGTAACATCCCGCAGTGGTGGCACGTGTAGCTAACAAGCACACTGTGTTATAATAAAAAAGACAAAGGAGTAAGAATGACAGTTAGGCTTGGCTATGCCTGTATTAATATGGGGCTACAAGAAAGAAAACCCAACAAGGTCTCTTGCAACAGGGGAATGATTAAGCGTACATTTCTACAAAAAGGAATACCTTATGCTTCTCAGCTTGCACTACTCAATACGCTGGATCTGATCAAGATTATTGCCTGGAACAATGAACAGGGCATTAAAGTGTTTCGCATGACATCTTGCATGTTTCCGTGGATGAGTGAATATGAGATCGAAGATCTGCCAGACTATGAAGGCATTAAAGCAAACTTAGAATATGCAGGTAAGCTTGCCCGCGATGCCGGCCAGCGCTTATCCTTTCATCCCGGACACTTTAATATTCTCACATCTCCCAAAGAAAAGGTTGTAAGCAGCTCCATTCTCGACTTAACGCGACATGGTCAGATTATGGATCTTATGGGCATGCCTCGTAATCACTGGTCAAAGATCAACATTCACCTTGGCGCATCTTACGGGGATCGTGAAAGTGCAATCGAGCGATGGTGCAAGAACTTCGACTTCTTGCCAGATTCTGTAACTTCTAGGCTCACTCTTGAAAACGATGATCGTGGAAATCTATACTCGACAAAAATGATTTATGACGGGGTCTATAAAAGACTAGGCGTGCCAATCGTCTTTGACTCTCACCACTTTGAATGTGGGCCGCAAGATACTTCATATGAAGAGGCAATCGGAATGGCTGTTGAATCTTGGCCTAGCGGGATCACGCCTCAATGTCACCACTCTAATTCTAAGAAAGAGTATGAAGATCCTACTGTAGTCAAGTCTGCTCACAGCGACTATTACTATAAGCCTTTTAAGAATTGCGGTCACACCGTCGACGTTGTTCTTGAAGCCAAAAAGAAAGAGCGCTCACTGTTTAAATATATTTCAGACTTTTGCACCTGACAATAAGCTTTTTGATTAATATTTAATTGTGAGGATTGAAAATTGAAAATCACACGTAGACAGCTTAGACAGCTCATTAGAGAATCTTTTAGCACAGTTAACGAAAGTAGCAAAGAGTACACAGAGACAATGTTCCCCGACATAGATCTGAGAAGTGAGCTAAATAGAATCAATAAAAAATTAATCGAGCTTGAGCAAGCAATAGATTTTATGGGTGGTGCAGTTGTCTCTTTTAAGAACAAAGTCAAAGATATCTCTGTTGTTGATGATTATGCAAAAGCTCTTGCTAAGGCGGCGGGAAAGGTCTCAGGAGTTGCGCGAGAAAAAGTGCAAGCCGCCTCCAGGCATCGAGGCGATAAGTGAAAGCTACTGTTGCTGATCTGCTAGGTGTCATAAAAGAAGAAGTTAATCTTTCTCCTGAAGCGATGGCGCGTGTAAAGTCTGCAATTAAAGGAGTTCTAGATCCTACCGGTACAGCTGGAGTAGAGCCTATCGCACAAGCTGTCAGCAGTGTGATGGGTGATGATGTGTCTATTGATGTCGAGAAATTTATAGAGGACGAAATGTCTTCTGATGTTACTAGGCATGCGAAGGGAGCCTATGTAGAGCTTTCAGGCCTAGCTGAAAAAAGACATATCACAACAAGATCTGAGCTAAGATCACTAATATTCGAAGTGATTGCCGAGGAAGAGCAGCCCGGCGAAGATATCGACAATGAAATAATCTCTGATGGTGCGAAAGCTTCAGGTTCTACTGGCAAACCCTACAGGGGCAGCAGACTAGGAAAGACAGAAAGTCAGGCACAACAAATGGCAGCGGGCATAGCACTAAGAGCAGTTGATAAATATGGAAAAGAAGGTGCAATACGACGCTTAAAAGGCGCTTCTAAGTCCATGGCAGCCATGAAGTACAAAGATTTAAAGAAGCTTGCAACGATACGTCGAGGTTCAGAGGTTCCCGATAGCACAAAAAAAGGACACGAGAGATCAAAGCTCCCAGGTCACATTAAGAAGAGCACATAGTTGTGCATGAATATCGAGCATATGTGAGAAAAGTGTATGATGGCGATACCATAACTGTTGATATAGATCTAGGTTTCGATATTATCCTTCACAAGCAGAAGATTAGACTGTTGAGGATTAATGCTCCGGAAGTCCGGGGAAAAGAGCGCCCAGAAGGTCTTAAGTCACGTGATGCATTGCGTGCAAAGATTGGTAGCAAATGGGTAAAGCTGAAAACACACCAGGATAAAAAGGGAAAGTTTGGCCGATGGCTTGGCGAAATCTGGATAGACGATACATGTGTCAACGACTGGCTAATATCTGAGGGATATGCTAGTAAATACAAATAGATAAACTTTAATTCGATAGAACATAATTAGAAACAAGAGAGAAAACATCGTGAAAATCACACCTGAACAAATTAGACAGATCATAAAAGAAGAGCTAAGCTTGCTAGAGGCCGACGCCGACGGCGATGGAAAGCTTGACCCAGACGAGCTACGTGGCATTGCTGATGAGCTTGAAGAACCCTTGCGAGTATGGGGAATTCCTTACAAAGATGGTTTTGCTTATGGCGGAAGAAGGGTCATTTCGCGTGACAGAGCGTGGCTTGAGTTTGTTCCCAAGGGCCAAGAACCTGACACCAAGGCTGATATGTTTAGAAGTGTTGAGCTCTTAGAGCCAGGTGATCCTGCTGTTAAAAAAGTAATTGACAACCCAAGAAATTCATGGTATGTGAGGAAGTATCTAAAGAATGCAACACTCGATAACTTTGACGTTTACAGTGTGTATGCACACACGACAGGTTAGTTAAACTGACTTGCGCTTCTTAAAAGACGAGACAACCTGCAAGCGATCACAAGACTCCCAGGTTAAGCCAACATCAGACCAATATATCTGTACAATTTTTTTTGCTGGGTGCCTATAGATAATAATTCCAATTGCATTGTCATGCTTGCCTAAGCTTACTAGATCACCTGTTGTCATAGTAATATATATTTGTAGGTGGCAACGTGGAAAAGAAATGTTTTAAGGAGGGTGACTTGATAGTTGTTTCAGGTGAAACTCTCAGAAAAAGCTCTCCTGTTGAAAATCACTATGCACTCGCAAGAGTCGTCGCCGTCGGAAAATATGATATCTTTGCTGAGACAACAGAAAACAGGTCGGTTGTATTTCGGGTGTCTCGTGCCCGCTGCATGCCAATTCCTCAGACTGCTTCGTCTCTAGAGGCAACAGTTGATCCAAAGCTAGGTGACCTTGTAATGTCGATAGTTGATAGATTTGGAAAAGTTGAAAAAAGAGTCGGTGTTATTATGGAGATAACAAACCTGCCCAGCAAGCACCCAACAGCTATGATTTTAGATGGTGATAAACAGCATAGTGTGCCTTATGATTCACTTATAACATTAGGTGAAAACTAGGTATAATAAGCAATAGTTGCACAATACATATAGAAGAATGGAGAATTTATCATGCGTATTACACGTAAACAGCTTAGAAGAATTATCAAAGAAGAGTTCCAGCGCTCCCTGAACGAGCAAACACCTGTCCCTACACGAGATAGATCGAAGATAGGTCGACTCTTAAGCAAAGTTAAAAAAGAAAGAATGACCGCAAGTCAGGCACTTGCAAGCCTGTCGCAAGAAGACCTTGAAGTCGGCGTGTTTGGAGATCCCTCTCTTGAAGAGCTACAGGCTCTAGCAGCTGCAGAGATGGCAGATCAGATGCAAGCACAGAGATCACAGTATGCATCGAGAGCAGACTTAACTAGAGCAGAAATACGAGAAATTCAATCTGCAATGATTAGAGCGGCAGGGCTAAGCCTTGGAAGTGCTGAAGCTCAGCGAGCGCTCGGCTGCAGGTCACGTGATCCTAGATATTGCCCAGACGGTATTTTCGGAAAGCGATCAGTTGCGTTGTGGAACATGCTTTCCCTTGATAGCAACAAGGTAAGCTCAGTTGCTGATATCAATAGTATGCATCGAGCAGATACACTGTCTGCTGCAGTTGACGGTCTTGCACCCACAGGTTTTGACTCTCTTGCTGATAAGTTTAGAGTTGCTTCAAAATCACCAGCACCAAAATCACCAGCACCAAAATCACCAGTGGCAAAAGACACAGTATCAAAGAGGCTGAAAGACTCAGTAATGCTTTTCTATGCTCATGTTGCCGATATGAACGGAGCAGAAGCGACAGCAAAGCTGAAGACTCTACTGTCCGATCTTGTAGGTGTTGCTGATAGAAAGCGAGATCCCAAAGATTCAGTCGAAGACGAACGGCAGCTACTGATGGGAGATCTTAGAATTTTAAATGATGCAGCATCTATTGTTGCGGATGCACTCGAGGACGAAGAGCTCGAGTTTGATGCAACTTATTCGGACGATCTTCTTAGAAGAATAGTAGACAAGAGAAAAGAAACTCAGTCTAGTATAGAGATCGACTACGAAGATGTATACCAATCCGACCAGACAGCACGGATGGTTCCAAGTGAAAAATACACCACGCCACGTGTACGGTCGAGGAGATCTGTCGAAGGGTAACCTTCAAGATTCTGCAAGCACAATAGGTATGATTGTTCTGCAGCACCCAAGTTGCGCTTTGTGTAAAGCAGGTTGCATTAGTGGTATAATATTGTTGTTTGGCTAGGTATAGTTTTCAACATATATTGGATACCACTTTATGAAGATCCCCAAGAGTGTAAAGAAGCAGGTTAGAGGCAGCTTTAAAAGAAGCGCTGAGACACAAACACTGCGCAAGTCGTGGTCGTTTGTCAAGGGTGATCTTGTATTTCTTAAGAGAAAAAAGACCTGGGGTATCATAGTTGAGACTTCACCATACCGCGTGATGACACCCGTAGGCTATCTTCATGTCAGCCCGTCACACCTAAAGAGAATTCAACCCCTATAGCGCGCTTTATGTAAATACTGCGTGGCTGTTATATAATGTTATAGCTACAAACAAAACCAAGGAGCAATAAATGAACATCAATACTTTTACAAACATCGCATCTAGCTTGCCGGCAGATGTGTCTATTCTGGTTCGAGGTCCTCACGGGATTGGAAAGTCACAAATCTTTAAGCAGGTTGCAGATTCTTATGGAGTCGAGCTTATTGACCGACGCCTCTCTCAAATGACTGAAGGAGATATCATTGGTCTCCCGCAGCTTACTGATGGTGTGACACGCTTCTGCCCTGTTGACTGGCTGCTTCGTGCTTGTCACGAACCTGTAGCACTTCTTCTTGATGAAATCAACCGTGCAACACCTGAGGTTATGCAGTGTGCATTCCAGCTTGTTCTTGATCGTGAGCTTAACGGTCACAAGCTTCATCCTGAGACTCGGGTATTTTGTGCCATCAATGCATCTGCAGATTACCAGGTAAATGAGATTGACCCTGCACTTCTTGACCGATTCTGGGTGATTGACCTCGAGCCAGACACACAGGACTGGATCAACTGGGCAAAGAAGAATGATATCGATCCGCTTATTATTGACTTCATCCAGCAGAATCCAGCACACCTCCGCCATGAGGGTCAAACAGAGCCGGGCAAGGTTTATCCAACACCTCGCTCTTACGAGCGGCTTGATCGGTCATTAAAGTACTCAGGTTCTGATCCGGTTAACTTTGCTGGCTCATTGCCTCCCGAGGGTTTCTACGGTACATGCCTGGGGTTCGTCGGAGTTGAGGCTGCTATTTCATTGCGTGATTTTGTTCAGAACTATGATATTCAGATTACTGCTGAGGATGTTATTCTTAACTTTAGCAAGAAGAAGGACGTCATCCAAAAGCTGAGTGACGACAAGACTAATGCATTGATTGTCAAGATTGTAGACCATTGCATCGAAAACGAATGGAAGGTTAGTGACTGCAAAAACATTTCCCGATTTGCAAAGGATGTGTCCGGCGAAATGCTTGTCTCTCTTTGGAATGGAGTTATGGAGACTGGAAAGGTTTCTAATATTACTAAGCTTCATAAGTTTCTAGGTCAGTCTGTTGTAGACGCTGTTACAGCTGCACGTGATATCTAGTATTGCAATACATGCAAAGGTTGCTATGCCTGTGTTATAATATATACAAGGAGGAAAAATGGGTAGTACGGAAAGCACATCAACTGACACACCTTTTGTTTCAGGTGCGACAGAAGAGGAGATTAAAAACTTTAAACTAGACAAGTACCTTGTCAGCTTAATGCTTAATGAACCATTCTTTAGTCATATTCTTAGAACTTTCAACAAGGTCAAGTCAGATATCGTTCCAACAGCGGGGGTTGCTGTAAGGGACTATGAAGTTACACTACTGTGGAACCCAGAGTTTCTTGCTAGCCTTGAACCTATTCAGGTGAAAGGAACACTTAAGCATGAGTGCTATCACGTCTTATTCAATCACTGTACGTCTAGGAGGAGAGACCCTCACACATTGTGGAACTGGGCTACTGACCTTGCAATCAACTCAATGATCTCTGAAGAGGAGCTGCCGCAAGGCGGACTCATCCCGGGAAAAGAGCTAGACCTCACCAAGGTCGAAGATCCAAAAGCACTTGAGAAGTGGAAGCCTGTGTCTGATCTTATTGCATCGCTTCCTAAAAGAATGTCATCTGAATGGTACTTTTCTGAGCTCCAAAAAGACAAGAGTATTAGTGATGCCATTGAATCTTCTGGTTCTCAAAAGTTTGTCTTTGATGATCACGGTGAGTGGGGCGAGATGAGCGATGAAGAAAAGCAGGTAATGGAGGGAAAGATCAAACAAGCCCTTGCTGAATCTGTAAAAAGGTGTGACAGCTCAGGCAACTGGGGCTCTGTTCCTGCAGAGATGAGGGCGACTCTTAGAGAGATGGTGTCTGACATTATTCCTTGGCAAAAGCTTATTAAGAGTTTCTGCGGCAGACTTCAACGGATGAACAAGCGTCGGACAATGAAAAGGATAAATAGAAAGTATCCATATATTCATTCAGGTGTTCGCAGAGATCACACTTCTGCAATAGCAGTTTATATGGATCAATCAGCTTCTGTTTCAAGCTCAGACGTTGAACTTCTATTTGGAGAACTTAATAATCTTGCAAAGAAAGTTTCTTTTACGCTTTTTCCTTTTGATACAAGCGTTGATGATTCTGCTGCTGTTGAATGGACAAAAGGCAAGAAAATACCTCCTCATCGAAGCAGATCAGGCGGTACAAACTTTCATGCAGTTCAAAAGCACTTTCATGATAATATTGACAGGTTCGATGGAATGATAGTTCTAACAGACGGAGAGTGCTCTGACCCAGGTCCCTCACGCAAGAGACGTGCCTGGGTTATTGTTCCTAATCGTAATCTTTACTTTGACCCTCACCCGTCAGATATTGTTATCAACATGGATGGAAAGTGAATCTCTTGTGGCACTTGCTAGTGCAACCCATGTAGCTTTGCATACTTTGTGATACAATATAAACATAACAACAACCAAAACCAAGGAATAAAAAATGAAGCTTTCAACTAAGGTCAATCACATTGAGTTTGGAACAAATATTCTTAATGTTAGAGTGCCTTCAAAACTAAGAAACCGAGTAAAGAGCAGACTCACTTATTTTGATGATGCACTTGGCGGCAGAGGATTCACACCTTCAGCTGTCACTCTCTTCACGGGAACACCTGGTGCAGGTAAAACTACGATGATGCTTGAGCTTGCAAACTCTCTTACTGGGTCAGGGTCAACGGTTCTTTTTAATACTGCTGAAGAAAGCTTGTATCAACTTAAGATGACAGTTGAGCGACTTGGTCTGCGACACGGCTTTATCGCGGGACAGGAGACACTAGTCCCGAAGCTGTTAGAGAACTGTGATAAACTAAGAAATGAGAATCCCAACAAGCCGTTCTTCCTGATTGTTGACTCGCTTCAATGTCTCAATGATGGAAAATACGGAGAGCATCAGACAAACTCTCGCACTACACAGCGATCATTAGCAATGATTACCGATTATTGCAAAGAGCACTATTGCAACTCACTTGTCATTGGGCAGGTAACAAAGGACGGTAAGATGGCAGGCGCCAATGTCTTGAAGCACATGGTTGATTCAATGATTACACTCGACGTAGAGAGGCGCGACGAAGATCTAATGGGGTGTCGGGTACTCCAGGTTGAGAAAAATCGATTCGGCGGAGCAGGACACATGTTCTTCCTCCAGTTGAATAGAACAGGATTTGTGGAGGTATCTCGGGTGAGCATCGGCTAAGATGCTATGGTCGGCTGGGCTGAGGTATCTCCACAAAACCTCCTTGGTTGCCCAGCCGACTTTTCATCCGATACATGGAGAAAAAATGAAAGTAGTCTTATTTGACGCAATGAATCTAATACACAGATCTCGCAATGGTTTTCACAAAGGTGATCATCCTCTCACCTATCAGTTCTTCAGGTCTCTTAAGCCGCTTTTAGAAAAGCTTAGGCCTGATCTTGCTTATTTTGTCTTAGAGGGAAAGCCTAAACACCGATCACAAGTTTATGACGGTTATAAGTCTAATCGTCCATCTCTACCTGATTCATTTTGGCGACAGCAGGGCGAGATATTAAATATCATGCAACATCTTCCCATTGTTCAGATTAGACATCCAGACTATGAATGCGACGATGTCATTGCAAATCTTGCTAAGTGTTACACTGATACAGGGAATAACGTAGTAATAGTATCAGGTGATTCCGACTTTATCCAGGTGTTTGACTCCATGGATCATGACAAGATCAGCATCTATCACCCGATTAAGAAAGCTTTTATTGAAAAGCCTGACTACATTTATCTTGACTGGAAAGCACTACGAGGCGATGCAAGCGACAACATTCCCGGGATAAAGGGTGTAGGAGATAAGACGGCGACAAAGATTATAAACAATCCCCAGCTAATGAAAGAGACGTTGTCTGACCCGAGCAAGCGCAATATCTTTGATCGCAATAGATCACTTATTGCATTTCACTGGTTCAAAGATCTTTCACATGATCTTCAGAATGCGGGTCTTGAAGTCACATATCCAGTACCCTCGATGGAGAATGTTATGAACTCGTTCAAAGACATGGGATTTGATTCTATGCTTTCTGAAAAATATTGGCCTAAGTTTGAAGCAGCGTTTAGTTCGCTAGATTCAGGTGCTAGTACATGAATGTAAGTGATTTAGTAGAGTGGCACGGTAAGACCGGCGTCATAGTCAGAGTCTATAACTATAAGTTGTGGCGCACACAAGAGAAAGGTGTTAATGTGAACTGGGATAACATTGAGCCCGAGCCGTTCGCTGATGTAATGATTGATGGTAGGCTGATGAGGTTACCACAATCAGATCTAATAACTGTCAGGTAAAATACACGAGAACCTAAACTAGATTAGAAAGGTTTGTAAACTTGTCACCTGAGGTAATATTGATATGATGGATGACTACTGGAGAGCTCTGCTGAAAGGCCTGACACCAGACAGAAAAGAGGATTTGAAGTGGTGGTGGTTGCTCCCACTTCTTGCTGTCCCGATATTTGTCGCAATCAAGATTTTATCACAGGCTTAGGAGATAATAAAAGTGAAGATGATCAAGGCCAATAATGTCTTACCCTGGGTAGTCAAAACAATGTGGAATGGTCTTGTAATATATGTGTCCTATTACGCATTTAGCGCACTCTGGTATGTGGTGCTCAATTGAAACTAGGTGATTATGTTGAAATACGGCCCGGGGTGCATGATGATAGGATGCCTGTTGATTGTCGAAGTGGCTTAATTGTGGAACTAATTAATCACGATCGAGGCTGCTTTGGCAGCGACTATGACCAGGCAATGGTTATGTTTCACAACGGGAAGATTTTAAAGTTTCACAAATCTCAGATCAAAATATGCAATAGATTTGATTGAACAATCTATATTAAAGTTCTATAATAAAATATACAAACTTCACTAAAAGGAGAAACAAGCAGTGAACACAATCAACACACTTCGACAACTTATTGAGACTGGTGCACTCGGCATTAATCCAGACACACCTGTAACGCTTAGTTATGAGTACGGTGAGGATGTAGCTCACTATAATGACGATTATCAAGATGAAGTATTCTACAACTCTGATGTTGCATCCATGTTGCTAGACTTCTTGACTACAGGTGTTGATAAACATATGCTTGACGGCGTCGTTGCCGCCGCTATTGCTGATTCCGAATATATTGAGCATGAAGGCTATTTTATTGATGCTGAGGGTGATGAATATGATTTTAGTGAAGCGTGTGAGAAGCTTGGTCTAGTCACAGATGAAGATGGTGATGAGGCTGTTAACTGGGACGAGGTTACTTCTCAAATGACTTTTGTACCCGATGATATTTCAGAAGCAATTCAATATGACTATTACGAATTTGGCTTGGACACGTCTCTCGAGCAATATGATTACAAGCGCGGATACTTTACTGTTAGTCTTGATCTCAGCACAACAGCTGGCGCACTCCTGGAGACAAGCTACAATTTTAGTGGATTCCGCATCACCCTTGACACTGAAGTTGCCTCTCTCACCTTAAAGTGAAGGTTGGCGACTTAGTCAGGTGGTATGCTGTTGAGAATGACGAGCTAGAAGAGTTTGATGTGGATTATGGCATTGTTCTAAGCCTGTCTCGATCCGGTGCTAATTCACTTCACGCCCAGATTTTATTTGATGACAGTACAATTGAGTGGTTAAGAACAGATTATCTGGAGGTGATTAATGACAACACTAAGTAACTTTGTTCTTATCGGAACCATAATCTCGAGTGATTCTTTTCTCTCAACTGTGGAGTTCACCCTCAACCCTGCTGTCAACGGCGGCCCGTCAATAGCTGTCTTGCCAAACGAAGCAATACCTTGCAAGATTGAAGTGGGTAAAAAAATCTATGTTGTAAAGGACGACAGTCAGGATTATCCTGTCATCACATGCGAAAAAGAGGAAGAGAGTGAAAGCAGGTGACATGGTGCGATGGACACCTAATAGGCTCACTAAACCTTGGTTTGAGACAACGCTATGCCTGCTTGTCGAATATAAGAAGTGGGAAAAGGTAGGAACAATACTTTGTGATGGCGAGCTTATCAGGGTGAGAGGCGAGGATTTGGAAAAAGCAGGGAAGAAGGACTTGGCAAGATGAGTGAAGATAACATCGTAGAAGTTAGTTTAAAAAATAACATGAAGGGCGTCTTTGTGCTGGTTGACTGTGAGCCAGGAAGGGTGATTAGAGAGCTGTCCATGAATAACACTAGTCAGCTTCCTACACGTACATCGATTCATGTTGGCAATAGTGTACATGTAGAAGATCCCGTCGGGATTTATATTAATCATTCATGCAATCCGACTTGCAAGGTTGTAGGTACACAGGTTATCTCCATCATGAGTCTTTCAAAGGGAGATGAGGTAACATTTGATTATTTACAAAACGAAGTCAGCATTGCTGCTCCGTTTGTATGTGGGTGTTGTGGCAAGACAATTCAAAGAGAAAGCTAGTGAAAGTAGGTGATTTAGTGTCATTTAAAGCCCGACCTGAGCACCCAGATATTTGTGAATGCCCAGGTTGTCTACAAGAGAGCGGTATTGTACTAGAGGTAGATAACTCTCACAGGCAGGTAACTCTAACCCTCCTCACTTCTAGAGGCACAACTAGAGAGAAAGTCTGGGTAAACCACGTGGAGATAGCTAGTGAGAATCGGTAATCTTGTTAGAATCAATGACCTAAACGAACCCGACTCAGAGCGTATGATTGGCACAGTAGTAAGGCATGACATATATGATTCACAATTTGGCAGCCTACATGAAAAAATATCAGAAGTACTGTGGAACAGTGGGAAGCTAAGCTGGATTCTCACAAGTAGGCTAGAGATAGTAGATAACTCAAAGGAGAAAAAATGAGACTAATTAGTATAGAGCACTATAATGGAACTGACAAGACAGTGATCAACACAGATCAGATATGCAGTATCTTTGAAGAAGATGGCAGCGTTGTCATTGCGACAGGGGACGACAGACTGTTGAAAACTAAGTTTACTGACATCGATCATGCTGTTGATTACATTCAGCGTGCATCAAGCCATTCTCTTCCACCTCGATAATGTTGAGCAAAGAGAATAAACATTTAGATACAAATTGTTATAATAATTGTCTAATGGAGAAAATATGAGCTGGTTATCAGACAAATTTAATCAAATTCAAAGTATGTTTAGCGGTACAGCTTCGTCAGCAAGTAGTAGCGCAGTAGACTTTTCTACTCTTAGGGTCGTTGAGCTTAAAGCGCTTGCCAAGGAAAAGGGCATAAAAGGGTACAACAAAATGAGAAAAGCAGAGCTTGTAGAAGCACTTCAATAGTCTTTGTCCCGGGGAGAGAAAAATGTCTTCTATAGTTCTCTTTGATATGGATGGGACACTCACTGAGCCTAGACAGTTAATTCAGAAAGACATGATTGATTCAATCGCCATGCTGCTGGAGAAGTCTGAAGTAGGTATTGTCACGGGTTCAGATGCTGACTACGTTTTTCAGCAATGTAAGGCTCTGTTTGAAAATGAGAATATTGACAAGGCAAAACTTCACATCTTTCCTTGCAATGGTACAAAAGTATTTACCTGGAATGCAGAGACTTTGTCTTATGAAAACATTTACGCCGTCGACATGGTAGGGAAACTAGGTCAAGATGCCTATAGCACTATCTTATCTAAATGCTTTGAATATCAGGCTTGTATAGTCATGCTCCACAAGTTACCTTATACAGGTACTTTCTTCCACTATCGAGGATCTATGCTCAACTGGTGCCCTATTGGAAGAAGCGCTAAGTCTGGTGAGAGACTGTTATGGGTCGAAGAAGATGAGAAAAATAAGATTCGCGAACATTTTCTTAAGCTGTTAGTAAAGGATGTAGATGATGCAGGTCTTCCTGTAACCGTTGCCCTCGGAGGCTCAACCAGTTTTGATATCTATCCAGACGGCTGGGACAAGACTTATGTAACTAAGCATCTTCAGGGCTATGACATGTTCTTCATCGGAGATAAGTGTACGGGCACAGGAAATGACAGAGCTTTATATGATATGTTACAACCTGACAATTCTCGAGAGACACTAAATCCTTCAATGACAATTGAAATAATTGAGGAAATAACAAGTTGAAGCCATTAGTTAAGATCTATAATACCGCTCTATCGATAGAGAAAAGGACTTTATGAGAATCTTACTGATTACACTTCTCTGCATATCTTGCTCAGACTACAAACTTAGCGGCATGGGATCAGCTGATCCCGGCTCTTCACTTCCTGCATTAGATTCTGCGGAGCCCGAAGAGTTACCCCCGCTTGATACGGGTAGTGATATCCCGGAAGATGAACCCGAAGAAGAGCCAGACCCTACAGCACCTGTTGCAATATGTGATGTCACACCCAATCCTATCTCCCCGCCCTTTGAAGTGGCAACATGGGTCGGGAATGATTCGTTTGATCCGGGCGGAGAGAGGATAGAGCAATATAACTGGCAGCTGATATCAGCACCTGAAGGCTCAGCAGTAACGATGCCCCTTGGTGGCGCCAATAGAGGACCATTCACACCTACCTTGGCAGGAGAATATACAGCAAGACTTATAGTGACCAATGAATCTGGTCTAGTTTCAGATTCTTGTGAAACTACATTGCAAGCAGTACCTGATCAAAATCTCTGGGTTGAGATGTTCTGGTCTGAGTTTCAAGACGACATGGATCTACATCTCCTTGCACCTGGAGGTTCATTAGAAACAAGAACAGACTGTTACTACTCAAACTGCACTGAGTCTGCACAGTTCTTATTTCCTATGGATTGGGGTATCTCAGGTTACACAGAAGACAATCCCGTCCTAGACTTGGATGATATACCAGGTACAGGCCCAGAGAACATCAACATAGCAGATCCAGTCACTGACGGGGTGTACACTGTCGTAGTTCACGATTATACAGGCTCGACCCCTGACGTCTATGGTGACAACGAAGTTACTGTTAACATCTATCTTGATGGAACGCTCGCCTGGACAGACACAAGAATCATCTCAGGTGATGGTAGTTATACGTACTTTGCTGAAATTGACTGGTCGTCGATGATCATAACATCTTTATAGCATGCATAGCAATGAAAGAAATTGAAATAAAGGATGATTCAGGAACAGGAAAAACTTTAATGTGTGAAAAGCATTATAGGGAGTTTTTACCAAAGATCGCTATTGCCTCTAAAAACAAAGTTTCAATAATCATTAGTAACACCAAGCAAAAAGGTTGTGTGCAGTGTGCACGTCAAAAATCAGGAAACTCCCCTTGGGAAGGTGTGATGTTTAAAATCTGGACGGGTTGTAATAAAAATGAATCAGAGATCAAAAAAGCAAAGCTTAGCTAGAAGACTATCCAGAAAGATCTTGAGATTTTTGAGAGCAGAGATTAAAAGCTGGACAACTCTAACAGATAACAGATGTCAAGAAACAAGCCCACGTGGCAAGCGATGCGTCAAGCAAGGTGATCACCTGTTGTGGCACGAAGATGCATGGCAAGATTGGTGGTGGTAAGTGTATTGCGTGTAATGTTACCGCCAGTGTGTTATAATAATAACATGGAAAACGGAGGCAATAATTGAGACACGTCTGGACACTTAGTGAGTGGGGTCACCTTTCACTAGGAAAAGTAAAAAAAGAGCTTCTACTGAGGGCTAAGCACTCTCCAAAGCTTGGTGATCTAACCGTAAGAGAGCTTTGTTGTCTAGCAAAGTCACCATGGTCTCCTGTTGGAATCTATGTGTTTACACAAGATGATAATATTCTATATACAGGGAAGACACACGGTAGATCATTCCATGAGAGAATGCTAAGTCATCTTGACCACAGAGACCCCATCGCGGGATCACCACATCTTGCTCAGTTTGTTCAGTCTTTGATTAAGCGGGGTGCAGCGAGCAATGCTGATGAGGCTGTAAATAAAGTTTTAGACATGAACATCACCTGGCTTCCTATTTTACCGGGCAGCTTGGAAAAGAAGGAACATCAACATCTTATAGCTTACACTGAGAGACAGCTTCTTTGGGAGAAATGTCTCAATCCGACATTCAACTCTCCAAGGGTGAAAAGAAATAGCACTTTTACTCTGAAGGGGGAGCGGTATTATCTCTCTACTGAGAGCACACTTGGTGTATGTGCAAGCAAGCAGGCAGTTTGATACAATAAACACATGCCAGAGTGGTGGAATTGGTATACACATCAGACTTAAAATCTGAC